>Ga0081527_100127_pt1 | contig 63608 bp, 44 predicted proteins | sample HotLakmasection5_FD_70992 | JGI IMG/M metagenome (GOLD analysis project Ga0081527, IMG submission 70992) | Hypersaline microbial mat communities from Hot Lake, Washington, USA - Section #5 (SPADES assembly) (version 2) | ecosystem: Environmental > Aquatic > Non-marine Saline and Alkaline >... | reverse complement strand
AAGTCCTGACTCGATAGGATGCCTGACCAGGAGGGCAGGATTCTCTGGCATGGTACAGGTTTGATTTTATAGTCTTCAAAACAGACAACATCGACCAGGTGTATTTTACAGAACACGCTCTATCTTACCAACTACCCATACGAATCCATATAGTGCCAGTTTAATTCTCTGAAATAAAGAAAGGCGAACCACAAGATTCGCCTTTTTTTGCTCAATCAATGTTCTATACTCCAGGTTTCTACCGGTACAGAGGAAGACTCCAAATTTAAATGCCCTCCCCGGATAAATGCTTGCCAGGGAAATTTAAAGGAAGTCAATGGTTCACCGTTTAGTGTTGCGGAACGGACGTAGGAATGTTCGGTCGGATCTCCTTCAACGGTAATTACAAACTCCTCTCCGGGATAGTGATCCGGATGGAGTTTTATACGTAATCTTTCAAACATCGGAAGAGACATTTGAAGAGTAGGTGTATGATCGCTTCCGCCGGCTACGTCAAAAAGCCCCATACCTGCAAGAACAAACCAGGCACCTAATTGCCCCTGGTCTTCATCCTGCCCCAAACCGTATCCATGGATAGGTTCTGTGCCATAAAACTTATCGCTTATTTCCCGAACCCACTTCTGGGTCAGCCAGGGTCTGTCAGAATAGTTGAACAACCATGATATATGAAGGCTGGGTTGATTTCCATGGTTATAAACTCCGCCAACTGCTGCAAATGCGTCAATTTCTTCACTGCTCGAAAAGTTTTCTTTTTCTGCTGCTCTAAAAAGATTGTTCAGCCGGTCATTAAAAACATCAATACCAATCTTATCCACCAGTCCCTCCGGGTCATGTGGAACATAAAATGTATATTGCCAGGCATTGCCTTCCTGGAATCCTCTCCATGGTTCGGCCGGATCAAAGTTGTCAATAAAGTTTCCATCCAGTCCGCGCGGACGAATAAATCCGGTCTCTTTATCATAAAGGTTTTTCCAGCCGTGAGACAGGTCCATAAATCTCTCATAATCATTGGATTTGTCCAGCGATCTGGCCATTTGAGCTGCTGCATACGCGCTAAAACTGTATTCCAGGGTATGAGAAGCTGAAAACCGGGATGCAGTCGCAGAACTGCTCGAATAATGTTCATCATCAAATTCATAAGGTACATACCCTTTTTCGATAAACACTTTTATATCAGCCTTGCCAGCTCCCAATGGACGGTTCATCCAGCCTGTTTCGTTTTTATAAACTGCATCCCAGGCTGTTTTCGAATCAATCCCTTTCACTCCTCTGTTCCAGGCCGATGCGATAAACTGTCCGGTAAAATTGGTGCCCACTCCGGAAACGTATTTTGATGTGGCAATCCCATCAGAGAGCCAGCCGCTGTCTTTAAATACATCAAGCTGGGTGTTAATAAAGTCACTTAGATAGTCGGGGTAAGCCATGGCCCACAGAGTTCCCAGATTCCAGAAAGCACCCCAAACCGCATCTGTGTTATAATGATTATACAACGGCTTTCCATTTTCACCTACAGGTATCTCGCCTATTAAATTGTTGTGCATACGATAGGCCCCATTTACATCATTTGCCAGACCCCGGCCGAGTATTGCATGATAGAGCCCTGTATAAAACTTCGTCTTGTTTTCATCTGAACCTCCTTCCACAGCAATCCGACCAAGCATCTCTTCCCATTTTTCTTCGGCCATATAGCGTGCAGTGTCAAAACTCAGGTCTGCTGCTTCGGCTTCCAGGTTCAGACGGGCATTTTCGATACTTGTATAGGATAATCCAAATTTTACGGTAACTGATTCCTTTTCATCCGTATCAAAAGTGAAATACATCCCGGAACCCTCTCCCTGCACAGACGAAGCCCCCGGAGTTTGATCATTACCAATAAATGTACCGTAGCTACTGGGCTCCTTATCCCACTTCGCAACGAAATACATGCTTACTGTGCCCCCCGGCTGATAATTCCTAACATATGCGGGAAGAGTTACCACAAATCCTTCAATTTCTGTGTCTGACACCTTGTGAACAAAGGCATCTGCGACCTCTCCGCTTTCTCCCTGCTTGTTACCTACATCAAAAATCAGGTGTGAATTATTTGATGCCGGGAATGTATAACGATGAAAAGCTACCCTGGGAGTTGATGTAAGTTCTGCAGTAATCTCATAATCATCGAGATGAACGCCGTAGTATCCGGGACGGGCTGTTTCAGTCTGTTTCGAAAATCGGGACCGGTACCCATTATCGGGCTCCTCGAGAAGTCCGGCCGTTGTTTTCAGATCTCCTGTTGAAGCCATAAGTGATATGCCGCCGATCTGAAATTCATGGAAATTTACAAATCCCTCGATCGAATCGTGACGAGGGTCATAACCTACCGCTTCCCAGCCCCAGCGGTTTCCATAATGGCCGTTTGTGGAAGGAGCCGGCTTGGCCATCCCAAATGGCTGTGCTGCCGGGGTATAGAAAAACCAGCGCGAATGAGCAGTTCCTATCTGAGGATCGACATAAGAACTTAAAGATTTGGGCTGGGCAGAGACTTCATACCCATAAAATAATATCAAAAGAAATATCAAAGCCACTGATTTCACAGGCATCCGATCCAGATCAAAGGTATCAACCATTTTATCATCTTTTTTTTGTATTCAGTACTTATTCCACCACGAACTGAGAAAAAATAAATGCATTGAGGGTTATTTATTTTCTTCCGCCCACTTATTTAGCAACTCAATAGCTTTTCCCATTACGCCTGCCGAACCTTTAAATTCTGCCGAACCGGCGGGGGTTCCATCCATTCTATACCATTCATAAAACCCGTCATTTTCAATAACTCTTATCAGCATAGGCTGCAAAAGTTCGTAAGCTTCCTTTACAAAGCCATGAATTACCAATTGTTGTATCATCCGTCCACCGAACCAGGTCCAGTCGCCACCATTCTGGTATTCGTATGGCGCCGAGACATTTTCTCCCAAAAGCTCTGGAGGATAGGGCGGATAAAGGGTGAGCCCGATTGATGGAGCGCCTGCCAGTTCAACATTTCGTTTCATCTGTTCAACAACAGCAGCGATCTCATCCCGGCTCAGAACCCCGGCTTCAATAGCAACGGCTGTTCCACCATGATAATAAATCTTATTCTCATTAAAATCGTCGGGGAACGGCGAGCCATCGATATAAATATGAGGAATAAATTTACTGTGTTCATCATCCCATAGGTGCTTGCGAATATTATTCTTCAGCTTTGCATTCAATCCCTGCCAATACTGCTTATCTTCCCCGGTACTTAATTCCGCCATATTCTGTGCGGCAATGGCCAGCATGGCGTTGTCGTACACGTCAATACTCCAGTGTGTCAACTCATCTACATCAACAATTGCTCCGCCCTCCACCTGTACATCACCCCAGTCGAACGTGGTGGCGCCGGTTATCAGCCCGTGCTCTTGCGAATATCTTTCATTCAGTAAAAAATCCGCCGACTCCTTCAAACGCCGGTAAACGTTTTTACCCGCAACGGTTTCATTCAGAATATCCGCATCGCCGGTTTTGGCAATATATTTGTGTATAGCCTGAATGAGCGACGTTTCCTGGTCTGATTCCACGGTATTCTTAAAGCCAATGTAATCCGGTGCCGTCCCGGACTCGTATGGGTTAGGATCTCCCCAGGTAAAGCCCTCTTTGCGAACGTAACCGTCCAGCATTTCTCCGTTCTCCTGCTGAAAGTGGAAAAACATCAGGAGATTTTCACGGATCACATCCGTATCGTATTCCTCGCTCGAAAGCTCAATAAACGTATTCAGATCGCGGGACCACACCATCTGATATCCTGAACCCGCAAAAAACCCCTTCTGCATGAGGCCCCGGGCCATTCTATCCACCTCAGACATCGTGCTATCAGCGAGAATCATTTCTGCAAGTGCCCTGTTTTCCACTTCTTTATCACAAGAAAAAAGGAGCAGTATTAATCCGCTTAAAATGAACAGACTGCGTTTCATCCACCTATGTTTTTTTGGGTGTATAAACATTGTCAAGTTAGTCATTATCGACAAGGCCCCACTCTTTGTTGGGTTCCGGCCCCATTTCAAGAATCAGGGTTCCTCCATTCAGAAGCTCAGAAGCATCAAAGTAAAAGGTATCCAGCTCTTGCCCGTTTAGTACGGCACTCTGTACATACTTGTTTGTTCTTGATGCGCCGTTCGCCTCAATGACGAATGTTTCTCCCCGACCGTATCTGCCCCCAAGGTCTATTTCAACCCGTTCAAAAAGCGGGCTGGCTATTTCATAGATCGGATTTACCCGGGTCCCTCCATCTGTTTGAAAGAGGCCTAATGCGGCCATTACGAACCAGGCGCTGAGCTGTCCCTGATCTTCATCACCCAGGTAGGCATTCTCAACCCCAAATCCGTAAAACCGATCGATCACGGAGCGGCTCCATTTCTGTGTAAGCCACGGTTTGCCCGCCCAGTTGAATAGAAATGCAAAATGCAGGGACTGCTGATTTCCCTGAGCTACCGGAACTTCCCAATACTGGTCATTCAACCCATTGAACCGAAGTGAATAGCTCTCCTCGAACCCCCAGATCAAATTGTCGGTGAAACGGTCTTTACCAATATACTCGATTAGGGCGGGTACATCCTGAGGAACGAAGTGGGTGAGCTGCCAGGCGTTACCTTCAACGTAGTGGTGATTCGCACCCGACTCAAACGGATCAAAATCTTCCAGCCAGTTTCCATCACTATCTCTCATATGGGCAAAACCGGTCTCAGAAATCGCATTTCTCCACCAGTACCCCCGGTCATTAAACGTTTCGTGGATATCCGGTCTGCCAACAGCTTTTGCGAGCTGCCCCACCGTCCAGTCATCAAAAGAGTATTCCATTGAGTTGGAAAAACGTCCCTTATCATATGGCACATAGCCATGTTCCAGGTATACCGTCAGATCTCTGTTCCCGGCAAATCCGTTATGTACTTTTTGGGCCGGAGTTGTCTGCATTTTTACGGCTGCTTCCAGGGCTTTATCCGCATCAAAATCGCGTATACCCATCTGGTAGGCCCCGGTAATGAGCGGGATTTCGTGCTCGGCAACCATTACCGGAATATAGTTCATTCCCGCCGGCCCCTTGGCCAGCCACCCGTACGCATCGTACATAGCCAGTTGAGAATTCACCCAGCGGCTGCTCCACTCAGGCGTAACCAGGTTCCAGAGCTGATTCAGGTTCCAGAATGTATTCCAGAATGCATCGCATCCCAGGGCTACATGATCAGGGTTCATCAGCCTGTGAACGGTACCATCCGTTCCCCGCCATTCTCCATTCACATCGCTCCAGGTATTCCTGGTACTAATGGACCGATAAAAGCTGTTATAGAATCTCTTTTTTTCCAGGCGATTATTCGTACTGATGAGTACTCTGCTCAATAAATCGTTCCAGGTATCCACCTGGTTTTGCCTCACGGCTTCAAAATCCCATCCGAACGGTTCACTCATTTCGGTTTCCAAATTCTGAGCAGCATTTTCAACACTTACAAGACTGATTCCCGTGCGAACCTGCACAACGGGATGTTCTTTCTGATCGAAGTAGACAAACAGGCCGGCGTCCCTGATATCTTTTGCGGTAAGCTGATCACCCTCAAAGATCTCATCTTCAACCCATCCGCCCATAGAGAGAATAGGCTGATCGAATTCAATCACAAAGTGAACCGTATAGTCCTGATCTGCATCACTGCTCCACACATTTCCGGAAAACTGATCAGAATATCCCTCCAGCCGGGTTTCCGATACTTTCTTCACATTTACTTCTTTGAGTTCATAGTCGTACTCCGCCGGGATATGGAAATCAATCAGCACCCTGGCACTGTCGCGGTCTTCCGGAAATGTAAATCTCATCAAGCCGCTCCGGGTTGTGGCGGTCAGTTCCGCCTGAATATCATAATCAGTTAAGTTCACTTTGTAGTAGCCTATGGGTGCCTCCTCGGTTTTCTTATCAATCCGCGAACGGTATCCTGAATCCGGTTTCAGCTCATCACCAATTTGGGTTTGAAGCGGCCCGTTGGTTGGGAAAACTCCGAGACCCGCCATCGTCCATTCGTGAATATGGCTGAATGTTCCGATGCTTTCAAAAATCGAATCATACCCGGCCTGCCAGCCGGCATTTTGGTTGACAGGTGTCAGCTTTACCATACTGAATGGCATCCAGGGGCCCGGAGCATACATCCAGCGGGCATGGGCCGCTCCCATCCGGGTATCCACATACCCGGCAAGGGTCTGCAGCTTCTGAGGTGATCGTTCAACAGTACCCGATTCCAGAACTTGACCGTCTACCAAAATTGTATACTCGCTCTTAACGGATTGAGAAACAGCGGGCATCAGCGCTTCAAAATCGTATTGACCCATCTCAACCTTTTCCTCGAAAATGAGATTACCGTCCAGTTCCACACTCAAAAGCGGAGTGCCTTCAAGGTGTTCAGTCTCAATCAGCAGAGGTTGAAAATGAGCCTGATCTTTTGTGACCCGGTAATCCGCAGGCCTCACGTCTCTTACGAACAGTTTGTCAACACTTCGAAGTTTTAACTCCGGCCCTTCCAGGCGAATCTGGTCGAACTTAATCCATGAACCTTCCAGAACGGTAATCGTCACCCTGTTTCCATTCTTTTCAATCACGTTTTGATTTATAGGTATGGCAATCGTTCTGGGTGTGGCTTCCAAATCATCGCCTTTTAAAGCCGCTTCATTGATAAAATCTTCATTTCTAGCGGGAGAAGGCTGCAATTCACGGTCATAGCCTTCAGCTTCAAGGGCTATTCGCTCGTCCTGATCGTTGACAGAAACTTTTACAAGGGGCAGAAATTCTTTGGCATAATCAGCAAGCTCAATATAGAGTGTGTAACTACCGGCTAGCGGCTCTTCATCAACCGCAAACAGAATGGTGACCTGATTGCTCCGCCATCCCGATGTAGGCCATGTACCTCCCCAGGTATCAACGGGTCCGGGCAGAACGTATGGAATCTCCTCTCCCTCATCATGATACCCAATAGCAAAAAACTTATCTTCATATCCAAAATCCTCATATTTGAACCGTTCAAAACCGTCCGGATAGAGTGCAAATTCACTGGCTGACTGATCCTGTTCACCAATACTCCATATAAGTTGATAATCATCCTCATTGGGAGCATGTTCATAAAAATTCTCCGGGCTATCTTCAGCCCACAAAAGAGCAGGGAAAGCGAATATCGCAGAGATCACAAAAGCCGGACTAATTATTTTCAACATGATAGTGTTCCAAAATTTTTAATTTTTTCTAAGAAAGCTTTAGCAGGATAGTTATTGTGATTGCTTTTCAGCCCACTCCTCAAACATTTCGATTGCCGTGTAAAGTACTCCGGCCGATCCTCTGAATGTCCCCGAACCCATGGGGTCATTTCCGGGCGTATACCATTCGTAAAAACCATCATTTTCAACAACTCTATCAAACATGGGAGTTGCCTCTTCGTAGGCTTCCTTAACAAATCCGTAGCGGATTAGCTGCTGAATCATTCGCCCGCCAAACCAGGTCCAGTCGCCCCCATTTTGATAACCGTACGGATACATCCCTTCATTAAGAAAAAAGCCTTCCGGATAGGGTGGGTAAAGCGTCAAACCAATAGTGGAGGCTTCAGCCGCTTCCACATTTTCCTTCATTCTCTGTAATGCTTCATAAACCTGCTCTTTCGAAAGCAATCCTGCTTCTATGGCAACAGCCGTACCGCCATGCTGATAAATTTCATCCTCGTTAAAATCATCGGGGAATGGTGATCCATCAAGGTAGAGATGTGGCACAAACTGCTGGTTACCTTCATCCCAGAGGTGTTTCATTACATTTAATGAGATACTCTCGTGAATGTCCATCAACTCTGCCGAATGCCCCGGCAGCATTTCTGCAAGATTTTCAAGTGCTATTAAAAACATTGCGTTATCATATACATCTATGGCAAAATGTGTATCATCGGTGATAAAGACGCCCCATTCGTGTTCCGGCTGCACATCACCCCAGTCTGCGGTAGTGGCTCCCCAAATCAGATTATACTCTTCGCTCATCCGTTCGTTCATCAGGAAATCTACTGCAAGCAGCATTCGGTCACCGATCGTTATTCCATTAATATTTTCATTGAGAAATTCGGTATCTCCCGATCGTTTCACGTATTTGTAAACGGTTTGAATCAACGATGATTCATGGTCGGTTTCTACGGTATTTTTATGTGCCATAAGATCAGGTTCAAGATCAGAGTAGATGTAATCGTACCCCCCGGCACCTTCTTCGTAGGGTCTGAAACCATCTACAATTCCACCGTCTTCATCCTGAAAACGAAAGAAAATGCGGATGTTTTCCCGAATGTCTTCATGGTCGTGCACGTCCATAGCCAGCTCGATAAATGTATTATAGTCGCGAATCCATACTTCAGAGTAACTGTCACCTGCATTAAAACCAGTGGTTACAATATCGAGCGCTTTCTCTTTTACTGTTGAAATATTTGGGTCATTGTTTAAATCTTCTGCCAACTCCCGATCTGCATTTTCACTTTTGCAACCTGGTAACACAAACAGTACAAGTGCTATAAGTAACGCTAAATTTTTCATAAGTTTTTTTATGACGATTTATTTTAAAAAAATAAAGGCTCAGAGAAAATCATCCCTGAGCCTTTCCGTTTTATCGCAGTTATATGCACATCCGTACTATGATAAACGGTATTAGTATCCTGGATTCTGTTCTAGGTTCGGATTTGTTTGTAAATCATTATCCGAGATAGGGAATAACAGATGGTGCTCCTGGAATGTTGCTCCCCAGGGATTCGTATGCCCTATTACGTTTACAAAGTTTACTTCACCCGGATTTGCTTCATTCGTGGTTGGATATTGTCTTGTTCTCTGAATGTCGAACCAAATTTTCCATTCAAGAGAGAACTCACGCAGTCTTTCTTTCCAAACCTCTTCAACAAAGTCCTGCACTGACAATCCGCTTAATTCTGATTCAATTTCACTTCTATCGGTTTGCCAGTAGGCACGTGCACGAACATCCGAAAGGTATGAAACAGCTTCCGTTGTTACGCCTTCTGATTGGGCAATGGCCTCTGCGGCAATCAACAGTATCTCAGCATATCTGTATACATTCAGGTTTTTGTTGCCACGATTGGTTTCAAAGAGTGCCTCCGTATCGTGGTACAGATAGGGAGAGAGTGTAAACTCATATAATTCCCCTTCAATTTCGCGTTGACTATGAAAGAACTGTTGTTCCTGAATTCTTAAATCCTTCTCAGGATCGTATACTCTCACCAGCTCCTCTACCGGGCGGTATGCGTTATTGGTGATACTATATGTAAACACACCAAATGCTGCCATCCGGTTTGGATAAGAATAAGATGGAAGCCAGCCATTTTCGGCAATATTTGATTCGAATTCGATGGCATAGATATATTCATCTTCCTGATCCGAAGTTCTTAATACATTGTAGGCACTCTCTTCAGGAGTGGGTCCGTTTTCGATTAAATCGTATACTCCACTACTGATTACAGACCGGGCTGATGTTGCCGCGGCTTGATATGCGGATTCATCCTGAACCGGATAGCCTGCCATGTGCAACTGAGCATCTGCTTTAAGAGTACTCACTGCCCCCCTGGTTATTCTGAAATTATTACCCGGGAAAGTGGCATTATTTAAGCCTCCATTTTGCTCTGCCCATTCCAAATCCTCAATAATCTGCTGGTAAACCTGGCTTGCAGCGGTTCGCTCTACAAAAATATTTTCTAGTGATTCGTATGGCTCGGTAATCAGCGGTACATCGCCCCATACCCTTACGAGATAGAAGTAATTCAGAGCGCGGAAATATCTTGCCTGTGCTAACAAATTATTCATTTCCCCCTCATCTAATCCTTCAGTTTCGGGCACGTATTTAAGGGCTGTATTGGCTTGCGAAATAGCCCCATAAGCACTGGACCATTGCCCGCCGAAATAGCCGGCCATGTTAATTGGGCTCAGAGTAAGGTCATGAGTATTTTCCACGTGCACTTCCTGGCCTTTGTATTCATTGTCAAATAAGCCGGACATGTATCCTCCCATCATCATGGTTGAACCGGCGTAGGCCGATCCAGCTCCATAAAATCCGGGTACGCCACTTCGATAGATGTTATTCACTATGGATCTGGCATCTTCTGGCGTTTCGAAATAGTTATCTACAAAAACTTGGGTTTTCGGGCTTTCCGTCAAAAAGTCATCACACGACATCAGAAAGATAAAGCCGAAAAGTATAACAGCTAATTTTTTCATGGTATTATACACCTAAAAATTAAATTTTTTATTAAAATCGGAGATCAACGCTGAGTGTAAATGTTCTGGGTTTTGGATATTGGAAGAAGAAAATGTTCTGCCCCCACTGATTACCACCCCAGGATGTTGATTCAGGATCATACCCTTTGAAATCATCGGAATGTATCACAAATGCATTCTCAACACTTGCGGTAAGCCTGAGATTATTTACACCCCATCCTGCCAATTTTGATTGATCGACGGTATAACCGAGAGAGATTAGATTCCCTCTTATGTACGATCCGTCTACTACCCAATGGCTGTCTAACTCACTGTTCTGCCCGTTTAGCGGTGCATTTCGAATTTCCTGAACCATGGTGTTTTGATTTTGTTCAGTCCATCCCTCAGTTAGAATCGTCTCCAAACCATTTGCATAGCCTGTTCTATCTTCAGTAGAGTGCAGGAACTGCTGTACTACTTCTACACCGTATACAAACTGCAGATCTAAGGTAAAATCGATGTTCTTGTAGTTAAATCTGTTAATGAAACTACCTGTCCAATCGGGAAGTCCGTTACCCAGTATTCTTCGATCATCTGACCTTTTTGCAGTTCCAGGTGTGCCTTCGTCAGCCTCATCCGTTCCGTAGGTCCCAATCCTTTCAAAACCCCAAAAGGATCCAACCGGTTCGCCTACCCGAAGTATCGTTTGACTACCTGAGACCCACCCCGGACCTGGGAAAATATCTTCGTCCTCAGCACCTAAACTTTCAACTCTATTCTTGTTATAATTGAAGTTTAATGTTGTTGTCCAAAGAGCATCTGATGTTCTGATATTTCGTGTGGTGACCATAAAATCCACCCCTCTGTTCGAAAGAGACCCGATATTATCTGTAATTGAACCAAATCCCGTCGTAGTGGGTACCGGACGGTTTAACAGCAGGTCCTCTGTCAGCTTATGATAATAATCTGTCTCGAGTGTTAAGAACTGATTAAACATTTCAAGCTCAAACCCAACGTTAAATTGGTATGTTTTTTCCCATTCAAGATCTGGGTTTGCCAATCGTGCCACACTACTCGCCGGTTGACGTTCTCCACTAATAAGAGCCGTTCCTGACCCAATAGTTGCCAGTGATTGGTAAAGGCCTATTTCGGAATTACCGGTTACTCCATAAGAAGTGCGTAACCTTAGTAAATCAATTTGGCTGACATTACTCATAAAGTTTTCCTCTGATACCAGCCAGGCCAAGCCTAAGGACGGGAAATATCCATACTTTGAGTTTTCTCCAAAACGGGATGAACCGTCAATTCTGCCTGTAAACGTTGCCATGTATTTGTCATCGTACGTATAACTTACTCTGGCAAAGTAGGAGTTCATCGTCCATTCATCGGAATATGAACTTGGTGGATTAGGATCGGTGGCTGTTCCGATATTGTTAAACCTGAAAAAATTCTCGGAAAATCCATTTGCACTCAAATTATTCGAACGATAATTTCTTTGCTGCCAGCTTGCCCCCAGCACAGAGTTAATTCTGTGAACACCTACTTCTTCAATGTAGGTAAGATAGTTCTCACTTTGCCAGAAGAACATTTCGCTATTGCCAATACCTGCGAAGCCATCCGGAGCTGAAATATTAATCAAGTCTGTTGGGTTATAATCGCGGCTTTCAAAGAGCATATTATCAATACCGACTTGGCTTCTGAATTCAAGATTATCCAACAGCTGAACGGCAACAAAGGTGTTTCCAAAAATCTGTGTACGGTCACGTAGTCTGTCCTGTGTTTCCAGTACGTGAACAGGGTTGGCCATGGCCTCAAAGCCGTAATCATCGTCTATTGAGAAAGAATTTGCCCATGAGCCGTCATTAAATGTAACCGGAAAAATCGGCGGCATTTCTATCATGGTACGACGGGGCATCTGATTACCGCCATCTTCCTGAATGTCATTTTCCCACGTTCTGTTTAATGTCAGATTTGTACCGAGAGATAGCCATTCTCGGGGATTTACATCATATGCAAGCTTTAAGCTGGCCCGCTGCATATATGAATTGATCATAATTCCTTCACGGTCTGTATAGTTCAGAAAGGCACCAAAAGAGGAATTTTCATTACCAGTTTGTACCCCCAGCTGATGGTTTTGCGAAAAGGCCGTTCTTGTGGCTTCATCCTGCCAGTCCGTATTATATAATGGGTTCCCGCTCGAATCAAACAGCCTGGGATCATTTCTCGTAAGAAGAGGTTCTTCTCCAGGATTATAATTGCCATATTTCGCAGCGTTCTCATATCCCCGTTCTAAAACTTCCATAAACTGATTTGCATCAAGCAGGTCCATTTTGCCTCTCATGCTGCCAAAACTCATATCACCGTTATAGCTCACGGTTATGCCTTCACCAGCATCAGCGCCTCTTTGAGTAGTAATTAAGATGACACCGTTTGCCCCACGCGCACCATAAATGGCTGTTGAAGAAGCATCTTTCAATACTTCAATGCTTTCAATATCATTTGGATTGAGGAAGTTTATGTTTTCCATTACTACCCCATCAACCACATAGAGTGGACTTGAAGAAGCATTTATTGTGCCTACTCCCCTGATAACAACCCTGTTGCTTCCTGTGGGAGAACCTGAGTTTGTAAACACGTTTACGCCAGCCACTTTTCCACGCAAACTTTGTAATGTATTGAAAGTAGGCTGTTCAAGATCAGCAGAGGGTACAATCCCTACCGAGCCGGTAATATCCGATCTTCTCTGAGTACCGTAACCCACCACAACCAGGTCATCCATTTGAGTTGTATCGAGGTTTAAGACAACATCAATAGTGCTGCGTCCTTCAACTTCAATTTCCTGTTGCTGAAATCCTATGTAGGAAAATAGCAGTACCGCATTCGGATCGGAAACTGTAAGTGTATACTCACCGTCCATATTTGTACTTGTTCCAATAGTCGTACCCGATACGGATACATTTACTCCAACTAAAGGTTCTCCGTTTACTTCAGTTACTGTTCCACTAACTTCATGATTGCCTTCCTGGGCAAACATAGGGGAAGCCGCAACTAAAAATAAAAGAAGAACTCCTGTAAACTTTATTCCTAAAGAATAAATACAACTCAGTACACTGTATTTATCCGCGCACTTCGATTCTACTGATATCTGTTTCTCCATCTTTTATCTCAACTTTATATGTTTAGAAAAAACAAGATTTCGGTATCTTTTAGCTTTTAAAGGGCTAACTCCAATCCGAATCTTTTGTGTTTTATGTTTTTGGCAGCATTAATTATCAATACCAACAATTCAATAGCTCCTTAAATCAGGTTATAAAAAATGAGTCAATTGTGCAAATGTATATACATATAAATTTGATTTTTTTTCTCTTCCCGGCATGACTTCGACAACAAATTATTTGCTCAAAAAAACTTTTAAAAAGTATTTTGAGCGCACCAGACAGGCAGATCTCTTTCTTTAGTAATTTCCAAAAAAATGGTGCGAAAGCCTTTGTAACTGTTCAATCTTACTTCACTTAAATAGTTTTGGACAGCTGCTAATAATACAGGGAAAAATACCATCTTGTATTTCATACCGAATACATATCAACACTACTATTTACTTTATGGATGCCATAATTTTTGAATTTCCTCTAACGACTTATTCTTTGTCTCGGGAACCATTTTATAGATAAACCAAAATGCAATGATGCAGAATATGGCAAAGAACCAAAAAGTAAAGGATGCTCCACCCACGGCCAGCAGCATGGGGGTCAACTGACCTACAATTGTATCAGCAATCCACATGGCCATAATACTTAATGCCAGTGCCCGCCCCCGGATCCTGTTAGGGAATATTTCCGACGCAATAACAAATTTTAGCGGCCCGATAGAAAAAGCAAAACAAGCCAGAAAAGCGATAACACTGAATAACAAAAAGATACTGCCGGTAGCACCTATAAAGAAAAAATAACCGGTCGCTGCCAGCGAGATTGTGGCCCCTGCTGTGCCAAACAAGTATAACGGGCGGCGTCCCAGGCTGTCAACTTTCCAAACAGCAATAAATGTAAAAACCATGTTTGCGAAACCAAGAAGGATTTGGCTAACCAAAGCACTGCTTACCTCCACTCCAGCCTCGTTTAAGATTCTTGGGCCATAGTAGATGATGGCGTTTATTCCACTGAATTGTGAAAATACCGGTAATAGTATTCCAATGACTAATGCTTTACGTAAACCGGGTTTTAGCAGTTCTCGATATGAGCCCTCTTCTTCCTTAGATGTTTTTTGGATTTCTCTTGCACTCTCCTCCGCTTTTTTACTGCCCACAATGCGTTCCAATATTGCTTTGCCTTCATCCTCCCGATTTTGATTGTATAACCATCTTGGACTTTCTGGAATCACAAGAATTCCAACTAAAAAAAGTAGTGCCGGAATGGTTTCAAGCCCGAACATACCCCGCCAGGCTTCCTCAACAAATATGAATTCCAGAAATGACCAAACTTCATAGTTGATTATAACTTCACTTAAATTCAGTACAAATGCATTTGATATATAAGCAATTAAAATCCCAACGGTTATAGCAAGCTGATAACAGGTAACCAGCCTTCCGCGAATATTTGGCGGCGCAATTTCTGATATGTACAAAGGCACAACATTCGAAGCAATTCCTACGGCCACACCACCCAAAACCCGTGCTGCCACCAGCAATCCAAAGACGGGAGCAGCCGCAGTACTCACAGCAGATAAAAAGAAGAGAAATGCAGCTGTCAGCATTGCAGGCCGCCTGCCCAGCCGGTCACTCAACTCCCCAGATATCGCCACACCAATAATACAGCCAATTAATGCCGATGAAACAAACCAGCCCTCCTGCGCAGCCGTTAAATCAAACTGGGCTTGAACAAATGTCAGCGCACCTGAAATCACTGCCATATCAAATCCAAAAAGAAAACCACCCGTGGCGGCAATCAGGGTAATGAGAGCGAGGTAAAATGAATTCCCTTTAAACATGCGTTTATTTCATAAATGCCTTCACCACTTTCGCGGTAATACTTGTAGAATTTTCAATGTAATAGTCGCCGATTGCTGCAGGAATTAAAATGGTTTCTGCGTAGTGGAGTTTAATATTATGGTTTTTACTAATAATTTGTACGGTCTCTCCTTCAACTAAATTCAGCACATGAAATCTGTCTTCTGTTTGAACCCGTATTAATTTTTCAAATTCCAAACGTTGTATCGAGTAAAGGTGCTCTCGGTGGGTAGGCAGATTTACAACTTTCCAATTATCACCTTCCTCTAATATTTCAGGATTACTTATATGCTCTTTCTCGACCACTTCACCATTGCGATCAAAATTTAGATTTTTCAGTGCCCTGTTAACATTTAACGTTCTCGGTTTTCCGTTCAGATCCAGACGTTGCCAGTCATAAATTTTGAAGGTAAAAATGTAGGGCGTGTTACTGATCTCCAGCACCAAATTATTTTTACCGGAACTGTGAACAGTACCGGCAGGAATCAGAAACAGATCGTGTTTTTTTGATGAAAACGTTTGAACATATTTTTCAACATCTGCTTTCTCACCGCTTTTTTTACACTCATGAAATTCAGCTCGAAACCGATCGGGGTTTATGTTTTCCTGAAATCCGAGATAAACTTTCGCATCCGGCCCGCTATCCATAATATAGTAGGTTTCATCTTGTGTAATAGGCTCGCCGAATTCTCTTTTCATATATTCCAGTGTCGGATGACATTGCAACGAAAGATTCTCTCCGTCCATCGTATCAAGATAATCGAATCGCAGAGGAAAATAACACCCATACTCTTCGGCGTGCCGGCCCAGAACAGCTTTGCAATTTTGATACAGCAGAAACTCAAAACCAGTCTCCAGCAGTACACCGTCACTCTCAAATATCACTCCGTTTTCGGGGGCTATGAGCTCGAATGACCAGGCATAGTTGTGCGATTCTTGATTTAATCCGCTAATCTTTTGTTTCATCCACTGGCCTCCCCAAACTCCGGGCTCAAACCACGGTCTAACGCGAACCGGACTCTTTCCCATTTCTTCCAGTCCATTTCGAAACACATCTCCTTCCATCCAGGTAATCGTTCCATTACGCTGACCATCCGCAACAACCGTTATCTCGGGTAACAGATCCTGTTTATGCCTGTTGCAAACCGGCCAGTCTACAAAATAGAATCGCTTATAGGCCTCCCCGGGAGGTTTCCTTTTGGATGAACAAAGATTGGTTACCGAGCCGGCTCTCGACCGATACTGAATTTCATTCTTTGGCTGATCAATATAAATTATCGGACCATCCCAACCTGCAAGTGCTGCTCCCGTACCATAAAGAATTGAAAACCTGCTTTCTGAAGGTGTTATTCTTTTCAGTGAGTCTGCATCGAAAAAGTCTATTAATGCACCAGGTAAATTAAAGCCGAACAGAGGATCATCGTTGCCTAAATATCCATCAAGCATGGAATCTATCTCATTCTCCGATTTATTTGCCGCATCAATACAATACCAGCTCACATTTATTTTTGCCTTTTTAAATTCACTATTTAATTCTGTAACAACCTCATCCCAAATTGTGCCAATATTTCCATCGACTATAATTTGAGTGGCATCCTGGTTCTTAACAAACTCCATAAGTGAACTATAACCGATTTCAATCTTCCCTCCATCAAGAAAAAAAGTGGGATAAATGTCATAGCCTTTTGGCTCATTCTGCTTTCGAACCGGTAGTACCGGAGACACTGACTTTCGAATATCCTGTTGTTTTACACTCTTACTGTTTTGATGATCATAAGCCGCTCCCAAAAGTGAAATTTCTGATGTTTGCCCAACGATCTGAACGTTAACTTCCTTTGTAAAATGATCCCTAAATGATTCTTCAAATAGATGAAAGGATTTGAAAATTTTTCCTCCAAATACAACACGATTAACTTCTTTATGACTGATCAAACCGTTTAGGTATTCCGCGAGATTCTTCCCGAAATCATTAAAAATTTGCCGTACTTCAGGATCAACTTTCGCTTTTTCCGATAGGTCTTTCACCCCTGAGATCCCGCCTACATTATCAATCCCTCTTTCTGAAGCTTGTTCCAAAAACCATTTCGTGGAAAAATAATCTTCTGCTGTTCCTTCCTTAAACGCACTATTATAAAGATAGTTTTCGTCGAATAAGCCCGAAAAGAGGTCCCCTTTCGAATAACTTGCACTGCCAATTCCCGTACCAATTGTAATCGCTAATACTTTTTCTGAATAAATATTATTTTGCTGAAGTACCCCCAGTAAAAAGGCCCGGGCATCATTTAAAAACGTGATCTGATCAACGTGAACACCTCTCTGAGCCAGGAGGCTGGATATACTTGTTTTCAAATTGAGGGCAAATAGCGAATCGAACTTATTTACCCCTGCTATCAGACTCACCCCTTTTTTATAATCGAAGGGTCCCGGCAGGGAGATAGCGATGCCTTTAATTTTTTCTGACGGGATTAAATCTTTTGAAACAGCTACGATACAATCCGCAATCTTTTCAAGCAGATAATCTGCAGATGAGTTGCTGTCAATCGAATGGTGATATACATTTCTAAGCCCTATGTTATCTTTTTTTAAACTGACCAGCCCCGAAGTAATATGGCTTCCACCAATATCAAGCGCAATGTATGAGTGCATTGATTACTTTGCTTAAATGTTTGAACATATAAACAATTATATAGGAATATTTCTATAAAATTACCAGCCTATTTTCTTTCAAAGCGGGTCGAATATTTAAATCTATCGCTGCGGTAATAGCCCAGGTTAAATTCGAATGGCCTTTCACCGACATCCAAAACCAACCTCTTTCTGAAGAGAACCGGTTTATTTTTTTCTATTTGCAGGTATTCCGCAATATTTTCGTCCGCTTCAATTGCATCAAGTACCTCTTCAGAAAATGCCGGAATTACTGAATGCTTCTCTTCAAGAATAGAATATAGGGAGCCGGTGTAATCCTCCTTTTCATCAAGCTGGGTTCTGGGATGAAACCAGGAAATAAAATATACAAATGGAGCTATGCTGTCACCCCGAAGCCTTTCCAGCTTAAAAAGTTTTTTATCACTGCTCACTTTCAGTTTTTGGTAAGCTTCTTCAGGTGCATAATCAAATTCAGCATGAATGAAGTAGTTCTTTATCTTTATCCCTTTTTTCTGCATCTCACTTCGGAAACTATGCCATTCCGAAAGTTTGGTAGTAATTGTTCTCTCAGCAACAACGGTACCTTTCCCGGGTGTTCTTTTAAGCAAACCTTCGTTAACAAGCTTGGCTATACCCTGTCTTACAGTATTTCTCGAAACGCCGAACCGGTTAGCCAAACTCTCTTCACGAGGCAAAAAGCTTCCGTCATCGTATTTACCACTATTTATTTCATCTCTGATAAAATTTTCTATCTGCTTATAAAGTGGTACACCCGAATATTGATCAATTTTCATTACAAATAATTAAACACCATGTATGCCGCTACCTTTACGATAACCAGTTCTATAACCAGCGTTAAAATTTAATAAAAATCTGTTTATCATCAATTTTTTGAGTTAAATTAAATATTGCAAGTAACTTACCTGCCAGAAAAATCAATCTAACCGCAAATTATTGATGGATCTAAACTCAACCAACGTGTATTGTTTGAGTAAGATGGCAACTAGCATCCCCCTTCCCATAGGGATCCCGATGGGAAAATCCCCTTTTTTCCAAAAGGATCACTTTGTGAGATAAGGGAGATTTTTTCTCACTGCCTACTCAAAATCCGTAATCAGCACTTCCGAAGGCTCCCACTCTTCGCGAAGCATCACTGATACATCTTCGGCTCCTTTCAGCACGCGAAGCATGTTGAGTCCGGCAATCTTTTTAAGGTCCTCTTCAGAGTATCCGCGGCGAAGCAGTTCGGCGAACAGATCAGGATAGGTGGATACGTCCTCCAGGCCAAGCGGCAGCGACGAAATCCCGTCGTAGTCCCCGCCAATACCAATGTAGTCTACTCCAATTTGATCGCGGATGTGATCAATGTGATCGGCGACCTGCTCCAGTGTGGATTTGGGCTGTTCGTTTTCGGCAAGCCACTCCTCGATTTTTTGAGCCACTTCGTCTGGCTGTCCCGGATAGAGTGATTCCATCTCCGCGCGATATCCGTTTCGGGCGGCATACCATCGGCGCAACTCTTCAGACGTAAACGACTCTACAAAGGTAACCATCACCAGGCCGTCTTTCTCGGGCAGAAGCTGCAGTACTTCATCAGGCACATTTCTTGGATGACCCGAAACAGCCCGCGCGTTGGAGTGCGAAAACATAACCGGTGCCTTCGATACACGAATCGCGTCTTTCATAGACTCGGGCGTTACGTGAGAGAGATCCACCATCATGCCAAGCCGGTTCATCTCACGAATTACCTCCTCGCCAAATTCGGTAAGGCCGCCGTGTATAGGTTCATCACCGGCCGCATCGGCCCAGTCGAGCGTCCGCCCGTGCGTTATTGTCATATAGCGGGCACCCAGTTCGTAAAACATGCGAAGCGTTGCCAGCGAATTATTGATGGAGTGTCCGCCCTCCATTCCGATCAGTGAGGCGATCTTCCCATCAGCAAATATCCTCTCCACATCTGCAGCGGTATACGCCATTTCAAACTCATCGGGGTAGCGCTCCGCCATTCTGTGAACAAAATCGATCTGTTCCATCGTCTGCTTCACCGCTTCCGGTTCGGGAATATTGGCGCTCACATATACCGACCACCACTGTGCGCCGACCCTGCCCTCTTTAAGCCTCGGAATGTCGGTATGCATGGGAATCTCGAGCTGAGTTGTATCGTAAAAATCGAGAGCAGAAAATTTATAGCCCACCCGGTTCCGGTACTGCCACGGGGCGTCATTATGCCCGTCGAAAAGAGGAACACTTTCCAGTATTTCGATTGCTTTTTGGCGTTCGTTATCCATTTGTGCCTGTACACTGTTTAGTCCCGACAGCTGAACTGCCAGAATGAAAGTTAATACATAGAGGATTTTATTTAGAAACATACGGTGATCTTTTTGATGGTTTTATGGATGTTTAAAGTTCTTCTTCGGCAGCAAATTCACTTAGTTCCACCTTCGCCGTTCTCACCCGTAAAAAGGGTTCGGTTTGTGTCCAGGCAATCAAAATGGATCCGTTTTGCTGCACAATCCTGGGGAAACCGCTGAGTCTTGACGAAGATGTAGTTCCGGCGTGAACCTGTCTGCCGACTGTTCCATCAGCTTTAACTTCCGTCAGGATTACATATCCAGTTCCGGCATCGGCCTGCAGCCAGCTCACAAAAACCTGGCCGTCTGCAGTCATCAGCAGATCCACACGACCAACGGTATTCAAAGCATCATCTGCGATTAAAATTGGCTCCCGGAAGGTCTCGCCGCCATCAGCGCTCCTGGCCAGATAGATCGCCGGCTTGCCATCGGCCTCTGTGTACCAGGCAACAGCAACATTGCTTCCGTCTGATACGACTCGCGGTCCATTCACGGGGCACGCCTGAATCTGCCAGCTATCATCATGAACTTTTTTAGGCTCGCTCCACTCCACCGTTTCACTGCTGTACCGCGCAATCTTAATATCCCGGATCTCATTCTCGTCCCTGCCGCGGTACACCGCCAGGTAGCCATCCTCGACCGCAGTAAGATCGGCCTGACAGCAGTCACAAACGGCATCATCAATCACCCTGCTCCGGGTAATTTCGCCATCGGAAGAAATCTCAGCCGACCGCAGCGTCATCGCTTTGTTCAGATCATCATACTCGTCATCTTCACGGTCTGCGGTATGTCTGCCATCCAGCCAAATGGCCAGAATAGATTCATCAGTAATGGATTCAAGGCTCACAAAACCGTGTTCGGTTGCCGTACCGTCCAGATGAGGAACGACCGTCTCGTTCCAGCGGCGGGTTTCGCTGTTTCTGAACAGCAGTTCAACATCGTAGGAGTAGGGGCCGCCCGGCTTTTTTTTGAGACGGTGAGCAGCAATAGCTTCACCGTCAGTCCCGATCACAGACGGAAAATCGGCCCAGTTCACAAAAAAATCAGTGTCAACCATAATGGTTTCTGGATACTCCCAGCCGTTTTCGCCATACTTGCTGTAGCGAAGTGCGTAGACCTCCTCTTCGATATAGGTCAGCCAGCTCATGTAGATCATGCCGCTATCGTCCTGGTAAAAGTTGGGGAACCTGGAACCCGACTGAGCCGGATTATCGATACTGAAGCGATATACCGGCTGCTGCAGAGCCTGCTCGCAGGACAGAAATAACAGGGAAAGAAGAATCAGGGCGATAGCATGTTTCATCATAGAAAGAATCAGTGAAAACGGTAAACAGTTTCAACCGAACAAAATAAACCTCATTTGGAAAACATCCTAAAATGCATCAGGGCTTTTTGATAGGGTGTTTGAGTGAAAACTGAAGTGTCACTTAGGCGGCAAGGAGATCAAATTTTCTTTGAAACCTAAGTCGATTGCAAATCGGGCAAAAAAACCTCCCTGCTTTGTTAGGAGAGGCCGGGCGTGGTAGCTTTAGGTTTCGAATTTAAAGTAGACTCAAATCCCGTTTTCAACCACTCCTTGCCGAAGGCACCCTTTGGTGAAATCCCCTCCATGCCCCACAATGGATCCCCTGGGGAAGAAAGGAGGGACTTTTTGATTGCATTCAAAAAGATTATTAATCGAACATTGCAAGGTTCAAAGTTGCCTTGTTCATACTTATCTGACCAGTTCTACGAATTCTATAAATGTTATTCAGGAACCTGGTTTTGATCGTGCTCAACACTACTTTTTCTTATCCCGCAGCTTTTTAACAGCATACGCACCACCCGCTGCGGCCAGCAGCCCCAATCCGCCATCGATGGGAGTCTGAGTTGGTTTACCCGGCGGCGGTGGAGGCTGTGAAAAGCTAACGTCCGGCTGTATCAGCATACAGAGCGACAGTAACAGTAAAGCCGTAATAAAAAGGACGATTTTCTTCGCTGGTTCCATGGATCTATTTAATAAGCGTAAGTTTTTTCGTTTGAATATTTCCACCTGCCTGCAGACGATACATGTAGGTTCCGCTCGAGAGGCTGCCTGCATCAAACGGCACTTGATGCGTCCCGGCCGCAACATTTTCATTTACAAGCGTGGCCACTCGCCGGCCCATCATATCGTACACAGCAAGGTTCACCTGCGAGTTTTCGGGCAGGTCGTAACTAATAACTGTAGTTGGGTTGAATGGGTTGGGGTAGTTTTGATGGAGGGTGAAATCGGATGGGAGGGTATTCTGAGAATTATCATTCTGCATTTTTCGCATAATAAACCGAGACTCCTCACCGGCAATAGATGCCATCGGCCCAAACTTGATGATATTTTTGGGTTCATTCAAATTACCGGCAACCTCCTTCAATGGATTCTCTTTTGTTATTTTATCCCACTCGAATATGAATTGCGTGTCTTGCTCAACTCTATACTTTTCACCGGTTTTACGATCCAGCAATTCTAATGATAACCCGGCTGGCAGATAAACATCTGTAATTTTGAGAGTGTAGCTTCCTGACTGATTCGTTTCGATGGCAATCGGAACTTCATTGTCTTCTATATTCAAAGGCAGCTGAGCAATGTCAAATCTCTTACCTTCTTTTTCAGATGCTAAGACTAAATAGTTTTCCTCAAAGGGATAAAGTTCAATTGCATCACCTGCTACTTTTTCAAAACTCCCTTTCTCAGAGAAACGCAGCCACATGGAGTTACTTAATTCATTGCCCACTATTTCCATCCTTATACGATAGACTTCCAGATTTTTCCCGAAAAACTCTGCTGTGTTTGTTATTTTTGAGCTTTCTGTGAATGTAATCTGTGCCGGGTTAGCTGTGGCGTCGTTCTGAACGAAAAACCCTTGAAACGGCGCTATCTCTCCGTCAAATATTTCTCCCACAACCCCGTCAGTCGTTTTCCAGCCGCCATTATTCCCATTGGTTGTTTCATTCATATTGGGGTCATAAATGTAGGCGACGTCTGTTAAGTTTGACTTATCAATATTGACAAAACTGATACTCTCTTCAAAAGGGTTTCCTAGCAGCGACCAGCCATCTGCATGGTTATTTGAAGAATTTAGTTCAGGACTTATATCGGGTTGATTTGGCACACCTGATATGGACATTAATTTATTGAAGCCGCCTGAGTTGGGATCATTAAGATCGTCCAGGTCAAATATATAAGCCATAAATCCTTTGCCTGTTGGTATTTCATCATTCAGGCTTGCAGGTGTCAACCAGTTTTGAGAGTCGAAACCATCCTGATCATTGCTCCATGTTAAAACATTTGGTTCGGATCCATCCCAATTACCATCTGCAGCCCCCGGTACTCCCTGTGTCCACATCCCCGATAGCAAATCATTGTATGAGGCTCCTTGTACCGGTGAACTTAACAGCCTCCAACCTGGCCCTGTAGTGATATTTTCACTAAACTCTGAAGCTTCAACAAAAACTGCATACGAATATGCCGGTATATCAAAATAGAGTGAATTACTGATGCCATTTGAACTGTTCTCAACAACAAGAGTTTTATAGTTGGCATCTCCTGCAACGAGCCTGTATTGCGTACCAAGGGGGGTATTAGCCGTGTTTATTTGATGATTAACACGCAGCGCCTGATTTTCGAAGTTAATGACGACAATAACATCCCTGTCTTCATTACCACCCTGTAACTGATACAAAAGGTGATCGGAGGCACCGCTTTGCAGATAAGCACTGGTGTAAGGTGTATCGAAACGATTTAAATAGTCTACAAAAGTTGCACCGAATATAAAATCTTTGTGCACTTTCATCAGCTCGTCAATCTTCTCTTGCTGTTGTTCCAGCGGATTTGTAGGCCCATAAATATCCACACCATAATAGTCGGGATAAAAAACACTCGGTAATCCGATTTTATTATTCGTCAAAATGTATGCATAGGCCAGCATTTGTCGGTTTAAAATATGCTCACCCACAGTTCTGTAATCGTGATTATTCACAAATGTTACAGCATTTACTCCGCTCATACCTTCCCCGTCAACTAAACCCGAGTTAAAAATATTTCTAACATCATAAAGCCCATTATCTGCGGCTTGTTTTAGTGCGGCTCGCAGTTCAAAGTCAAATGCTCTCACATTAATATTGCTTGCTGCAGAGGGAGTCATTTCTTGGTAGACAGCATCAATCCACCCCTTCAACACTCCTGCATCTGTTGTAAAGTGCTCTCCTACCACCATCGGCGGATTTTTCCCGGCATTGTGCAGATCATTTAAAAGTTGCCCCACAAACCAGGCCGGAAAGTGCTTTACAGCATCCATCCGAAATCCGCGAATATCCACTTCTTCCCACAGCCACTGATTCCACTCATTATAGACGGTACGAGTTGATTCACCACCCTGACTTCCGTCATAAGCTTGCTCAACATCAAAGAAGAAGAATGGAAACTCTTCATCTCCGGTCATACAGGTTGGATTCACTCCATTGGGTTTAAAATGGCGGAATGTCATTTGCCCCTTGCTTGCTGGTAAACCAGACACACTGTCGCTTGGAAGGTTTGTAAAATCAGTGCGGGTTTGTATGGTTAGTTCTCCCGCAATATCAGTGTCTCTGTCATCTGAATACAAGCCGTAAATTCTTTGATCAATCCCTGTGCCTCCCCCGTTGATCTGCTCGATGTAAATTTCAAGCTGATCACCGCTTGAATTGAAATCATCTGTAGTGAGGATGAGTTTAAATTCATCTGTGTTACATGATCCTCCAACTTCCTGAATGGCCGTTATGTCGCGTCCCAGAAAAATCTCGTCACTGTCCTCTCCACAATCCCCTCCACCATTTGGTTCTGTCTCAGCAAGAGGATTATCTTCAAAAACTGTATCAGATGTTCGGAAAAAAAGTTTATACTCTCTTCCGTTAAAATCTGTGTTGCCGGATGCCGAAGAAAATTTAAAGTAGTAGTCTCCTGCCTCGTTACCACTTTCTCCACCCAGTGGCAATACGTATCTGACTTTTCCATTCACAGGATAGGGCGTTGCTCCCTCTGAACAAGCTGATATCGGATAATTTAGTATATAATTTTCCACAACCGGATTATCTTCCCACTCCCCGCCGTCTCTGTGATTATACACAACATCGGCAACGGGAATCATAGTATTTGAGGTAAGCGCTGAAATCCAATTTTCTACTTCAGCCCCGGTCCCTAAACCGGTCTTTCCACTGATTTGTCCGTAATCGTAAAGATCTTGTGGATCGTAACCATTACTGCAATCACCAAAGCTTGCCTGTGACATTGGCGGCATCCACATCATGGTGAATCCAGCATCGCTTTGCGCGGCTGCCCTGCCAGCCATTTCATTTGCGATGGATGGTTCCGTATATCCATTGCAATCCGGCTTGGGGTAATCCCAGTACCAGCCCTGCATCATAAAATCCTGGGCATTGGTTTGACTGAACAGTGAAACTATGAGTACTAATGGAAAAAAAAGTAATGAAATGCGTTTCATAGCAAAAACCGAGATTAAAGTAAAAGTATTGGATACAAAATGTAAGCGCTTACATACAGTGTTTTTAAAAAATTAGCGCTTAAAATTTAAATCTCAAAAAATTTTGTCCTACTTCGATATGTTTTTTCGGATATACAGATTATTCAAAGTACACGTAGATGGAACGACTATTCCAAAGGAGTAAAATGTACTTAATCTAACCTGCCCAAAAGTGATCTAAGCGACTTCACTTCTTTTTATCTCTAAGTTTCTTAATAGCGTACGCACCACCCGCTGCGGCCAGCAGCCCCAGCCCTCCGTCGATTGGAGTCTGAGTCGGTTTTCCCGGCGGCGGTGGTGGCTGTGATAAGCTTAGGTCCGGTAGTAGCAGCATGCATAGTACCAAAACTAAAATAACTGCTATGAAGAAAGTTATCTCTTTTGAGGTTTTCATCGGTCTATTTAATAAGAGTAAGTTTTTTCGTTTGAATATTTCCACCTGCCTGCAGGCGATACATGTAGGTTCCGCTCGAGAGGCTGCCTGCATCAAACTGCACTTGATGCGTCCCGGCCGCAACATTTTCATTTACAAGCGTGGCCACGCGCCGGCCCATCATATCGTAGACCGCCAGGTTCACCTGCGAGTTTTCGGGCAGGTCGTAACTAATAACTGTAGTAGGATTGAATGGGTTGGGGTAGTTTTGGCGAAGTGTAAGCTGAGCCGGAATTTCATATTCAAATAGATTTTCCTGACTTGCAGACTGCTGAATTCGAATAACAAATCGTTCCTCGGCTACATCCTGTTTGAACACCGGGATTTTTTCTGTCATAAAATGGTTTTTATCTGTGCGGTCTTTTTGGGCAGTAGAACTCAATAAAAACGAATATTCTTCGCTCTCTTTAAGATTAATCGTACGATTTTCGAATCGATCAATCAGTTCAACAGACCACTCCTCAGGAATTACTTCAAATGAAGAAACCCTAAGAGTAGCATGACCAGAATAGGGGCTGCCCTCAACATACGCACCAGCCTCGATGGGTATTTCAATGGTCTTATCAGAATTTTCCGGCAAGCTTTTCAACAGAGTGGGATTTGTGCTATTCACTGAGTAAAAATAAACAAATGAGTCAGTGAGTGGAGTAAGATAGTAGGCGTCATGATCCGTAAACTCTGTTTCGTATTCCTCACTAAACCTGAAAGCCGTAGCAGCAGATATCTCCCCGGCGGTTAGCTCAAGTGCAATGACCGGTTTGGATATCTCTTTCTCTTTAAATAGGGTTGAATTGTCGATATTCTCTGAACGGGCACCCGGTGCAACTGATAATGCAGGAGCCGAGGCATTTGCCTTTACCCAGAAAGCCTGGAAGGGTGCAATGGCATCAGAAGTTGTAATTCCTTCAATGTCTGCTGGGCTCGTATCACCTCCACTTGTAACTTTATATAATTCCGTTTCGGGATTCCAGATGTATGCAAAACCGTTCAGATTGGTTTTTGTCCAGCTTCCAGAGCCCCAGTCAAGAGATGCGCCAAACGGATTGCCCATCAAATTCCAGCCCTCTCCCCCAGCTGCAGTATATGTTGGACTAAAATCAAATGAAGAACCAATCACATTTTCTGTACCGTCTACAGAAAACGTAAATGGAAAACCCAGTGCTGAGGCCGGATCATTCAGATTTTTTCGTTGATACATTAACATAAAATACCCCTTCCCTGCTTCCATGCTATTTGAGGACGGCGCCGTGTATCGTTCGTTATTCGTAGATGCCGTGCTTGTTTCATCATAAAATACCACGTTAGGATCACCTGCAGATGGATCGTCCGAGCCATCGAATCCCTGCGTCCAGGCTTGCTCAAAGAGTCCGCCAGGGCCTGCAAATGCTCCCCCACTAACCGGTGATGAAAAAGCCACCCAGTTACCAGAATCTGCAATCTCACGTTCGAAGGTAACGGCTCCGTTAATTGTGCCATCGTTGATCAAAATTCCACCGGGTTCAACCGTAATACTGTTGTGGGTTACATCTGCACCTGACTCAACCCTCAATACCCCACCTGATCGTACTGTTATATCAGCAAGAGTAACTGTTGAGCCACTAACTACTGTAAATGTGCCACCTTCTTGCACATCAATAGCTGAACTTGACAAACCAACGGATGTAGATAGTGTACCGCCTGAAATAGTTGTTGCTCCTGTATAGTTCTGGGTGCCATACAATGAAAGATCAGTGTCTCCCGAAGCATTGACAATTAAGCTACCTCCGCCTGAAATACTGTTCTGAAAAAGAACCCCTTTATTTGCACCTGTAATGGTTAAAGATTGACCTGATGCAATATCCACTGTACCACCATTACTGCTGCCGACCTCTGCCAATGATGCAATTGAAATATTATTGTCTACATCAAACGTAGCTCCTGATGCCACACGCACGTCTGTGAGGGAGGCCAGTGTACCTGTAAGCTGAAGCGTACCCGCAGACACGATTGTATCATCTTCATAGGTATTTTCTGCTGACAGCGTAAGCGTTCCTGATCCATCCTTGTTAATTCCACCATTTGAAATAATACCCGATATACTATTATTAACCGGAGTTGTAAGCGTATGAATACCACCGTCCATATCAACATTCCCAGAGATAGTTAGAGAACCATTTCTGCTGGAAACCGTGCCACCCAAAGTAATATCACCCTGAATAAGCATATCTTTTTCTGTAACTCTATCTGTTGTTGAGTTAGAGCTCAATAACGTTCCGCCTGCCATTCTTAAGAGACCTCCCGAAGGTATTGTATCTACAATTCTTATTTCACCACCTTCTAAATTTATTGAACCGGTTACTCCTGCCGGTCTTAGTTCAAAATAACCGCTCCCATCTTTGAAGATAGCTCCATTATCCACTGTTTTTGTCCCACCTGATAACGAACTGCCAAAACCCATAAAATGATTCTGATTACCACCTAAATAAAGTGTATTACCATTAAGGTTGATGTCATCCCGATAGTCCAGTGTCCCCCCGGTAACATTAATTCGAGTATCCCCTGCTAGCGCAATTGGACCCGGGAATTCATTGGTTCCGGAACCAATTTTCTGCATAGCTCCATTGCCAGAAACACCAATACCTGTAATTGTAAGTGCTTCAGCGGGGTAATCTGTGCCTGCATTTAAAATAAGGGAAGCTCCGTCATTTACGGTTGTCCCGGCATCAATTGTTCCTAAACCACTTTCATTATTCAACTGTATAGATCCACCATTTATAATAGTTTCACCTGTATATGTATTCGCACCGTACATTCCCAGCAGGCCTGATCCATTTTTAATGAGACCACCCGTGCCTGAAATGGTGTTCTGAAATCTGTCAGTCGTATAGCCGCCAGCAATAGTTAGTATTTCGTTTCCTAAATCAATAGAACCTCCGTTACTAGTTCCCGTTTCACCAACCGATCGCACCGTTACCGGCTGATCGTTCAAGTCAAAAGTAGCTCCGGACGAAATTGTAACATCAGTAGAGTTGGACAAATCCCCGCCTGAAACCAGCTGGAAAGTACCCGCTTCTACAGCAGTACTTCCAGTGTAGGTCATAGCAGCACCTATTTGAATCGTTGAATTTTGTTTAAGCGAAATTCCGCCGGATCCTTCAACTACACCATTTAAAGAAAGCGTATTCCCGTTATCACCAAAAACATCAATGAAATTTCCATTCGTAAAGATCTGTCCATTGAATTGCAGATTACCAGAAACGGGGTTTAGTTCAACGGGGCTACTTTGTAGAGCAATATTATTTGTAAAAGTGTGAGTCGCCGTACTGTTATTTCGAATAATGGGAGTATTATCATCGGTTTCCACAACATCAATGCCTTCCCCGCTTATTGTCCTGCCACTTGTTGCATTAGCAGTAAATGTTATTCTGTTTAAGTCAAAGAAAGCTTCTGAATTATTCATGGACGTTTCATGATTATTATCAAATACCAAATCATAAATTCCAAAACAATTCGGAGCATTTCGTGAAGTATTTGCACCATAATGTGGATAAAACCATTGAGAATCGGCTGTACCTATTTCCGCACAAGGATTCGTTCCTTCAAACCAATTACCAGAACCTGCCTCTGCCCTCCAAAATATTTCTTGAGTCTGCCCCCAAACAACATTACCCCAACCAGCCATCAGAATCAGCAGGCAAGATAACACTACATTCTTAAATAGAATGATCATAGTATCTCTGTTTTCCATAATAATTTTGATCTTTTTTGATGATAATCTCCACCAATGTTTATTGATAAATGAAGAGAAAATGAAAGGAATTCAGCTGTTCAACATGATTTTACTATTCGACTCAAAACCATTACCCCCTAAACTTTATTCCAGTATTATTTTTTACCCCTCAAGCCACAGTTAATAATCATTAAATAAATAAATTTTTATTTTGAATGCAATTACCGATAAAATGAAATGATGTCTTTATAATCGGTTCTAATCTTTAATCTGTTCTCATTCCCCTGTTTTCCTCATTAATCCTCCCTATTTTAACAAGCCGGTATTAATCCCTTCACAAATTTCAGGTTTTCAGAAAAACGTATGCTCCAGATCGATAACATCTCGCTCTACTTTGGCGAACGGCCGCTTTTTAATGAGATATCAGCGACTATCAACCCCGGGGAGCGAATCGGTCTGGTAGGGCCGAACGGTGCCGGTAAATCGACACTGCTGAAGGTTATTGCCGGCGAACAAAATGCCGACGGCGGCTCTGTGAAAATGAGCAACACGGCAACCGTTGGTTATCTCCCGCAGGATGGCGTTGAACCCGATCCCAACCTCACCGTAATGCAGGAGGTGGAGCACGCTTTCAGCGAAATTCTGAACCTTCGCAAAACGTATCAAACCGTTCAAAAAAAACTTGAAAACAGTAACGCCGGAACGTCTGAACACGATGCTGCGGTTGTGGAATTTGGAAATATTCAGCACCAAATGGAAGATGCCGGAGCCTACTCCCTGGGTGCAGATATTGAGCGGGTGCTGGATGGACTCGGATTCAGCCCATCCGACTTTTGCCGCCCAACCACCGAGTTCAGCGGGGGCTGGCTGATGCGTATTGCGCTGGCGAAACTTCTTCTCAAACAGCCCACCTACCTGATGCTGGATGAACCCACCAACCACCTCGATATAGAATCGCTGCAGTGGATCGAAGCATTTCTGAAGCAGTATGAGGGTGCCGTAATTATCGTTTCCCATGATAAGGCGTTTCTGAATTCGGTAACCGGCAGAACGCTCGCTCTCGACAGGGGCAATTTGTATGACTATGCGGGCAACTACTCTTTTTTTGAGAAAAAGTACGCCGAAGAGATGGAACTGCTCAAAAAACAGTACGAAAATCAGCAGAAGGAGATTAAGCAGACGCAGGAGTTCATCGACCGGTTTCGGTATAAGGCAACCAAGGCAAAACAGGTACAGAGCCGCATTAAGCAGCTGGAAAAATTGGAGCGTATCGAGATTGATGATTACGAGGCAGAGATCACCTTCCGTTTTCCGCCACCCGAACGATCGGGTCAGATCGTAATGAAGGTGCAAGGCCTGGTGAAGCGATACGATGATCTCACGGTATTTGACGGTGTGGATTATGAAATTGAGCGTGGTGATAAGATTGCCGTGGTAGGACCGAACGGTGCCGGAAAGTCGACGTTTATTCGGATTCTGGCCGGTATTGAGCCCTACCAGGACGGTAACCTGGAGTACGGCTATAATGTGACGCCGGGCTATTTCGCCCAGCACCAGGCCGAAGAGCTGAATCCCGCCAACAACGTTCTGGATGAGATGAAAACCGAAGGCACCCGCGATTCGGAAACGCGCCTGCGTACCATTCTGGGCTGTTTTCTGTTTACGGATGACGACGTGTTTAAAAAGGTTTCGGTTCTTTCGGGTGGTGAAAAGAGCCGGCTCGCCCTTGCAAAAATGCTGCTGAATCCCGGGAATTTTCTCATTTTTGATGAGCCCACCAACCACCTCGATATGCAGTCGAAAGGCATTTTGCAGCAGGCCCTGCAGCAGTTTGCCGGCACGCTGATGATTGTGTCGCACGACAGGGATTTCCTCGACCCGATTGTGGACAAGACTCTGGAAATTCAGCCCGGATATTTGAAAACATGGCTTGGGAATATCAGCTACTATCTGGATAAAAAATCGGACCAGGAGACGGAAGCCGAGGCAAACAAACCGGTTCAAAAGGACGACCGATCAATCAGCCGAAAAGAGCAGCGCAGAATTGAGGCTGAACGGAGAAATGCTCTCTCCAAAAAACTGAAACCGCTGAAAAACCGACTAAAAGAGATTGAAAAAGGTATTGATGAGATGGAAACCCGGCAAGCGGAGATCGAAACTGAAATGGCGAAACCGGCTTTTTATGATAATTCTGAACGGGTGAAAGAGGTGTCACTCGAATACGAAAAGATTAAAACCGACATCGCTGATCTGCTGAACAAGTGGGAGGATATTGCCGGACGGATTGAGTATGTGGAAAGTGAATTTGATAGACAGAATTGAATCAGATATCCCTTTGTTTTTAATCACGGGGTAAAAATATCTTATCCTATACAGAATTCGTACAAACCAGTTCGGGCACTTTTAATTTTGGAATAAACATTGCCATTAAAAATATTTGTGAGCCGAAACAATTTGAACTATGTTTGATGCTGAAACGATTTGACTACACCGGCTTGATTCTGTTGAATGTAACTATAGTATTTCTCTTGAAAATTCTGGATTGAGCCCCTGCTTAAAATGAGTTTTCAATGGGGAACTTGAAACTTTTATTATGAAAATTGTAATTATTCAGCACGAGAACGACTTCGAAGGGGAACAGGGCGTTTACTTTATTGAAGTAATCGCCGGTTGCTGGCGTGAAGCCGGACATGAAGTTGTTTTTATTAACGGATTACAAAATAATATTGAGGCAGACCTCGCTATTTTACATGTAAATCTATCTGTAGTTCCTGATGAGTATGTACGTTACGCAACACAATTCCCGGTTACTCTCAACCTGAACATCACAGATATCCGGAAACAAACAATTAGTCAGCACCTGGTTCAACAGAATGATGACTATGACGGACCCGTAATTGTGAAAACAGACAAAAACTGCGGAGGGATACCTGAAGCAAAAATTTACAACCAGGCATTGCCAAAGAGTCGTTCGTTAATGAAATTTGTTAGAAAACTTGTTCGCAAAACAAGAAATGCCGGGATCAAATTAAACCTCATCAGTACCCGTTCCAGACGGCTTGTTAGAACCGAATACAGGGAATCGTTTAGTGTCTTTGAGCATAAAAACCAGGTTCCAAAATACATCTGGAATGATGAAGATTGGATAGTTGAACAATTTTTGCCCGAAATTGAAAACTCTCAATTTGTGATTCGCAATGCATACTTTTTGGGAGACAAAATGATCTGTTTCAAAACTCTTGGGTTAGATCCTATCGTAAAAGAGGAAAAAGATGTACAAAGCAAAAAGATAGATATGCCCCAAAAAATCATTGAGGTAAAAAATAAACTTGGCCTCAATTATGGCAAAATTGATTACGTAATGCATAAAGGTGAACCGGTTGTTCTGGATATCGGGAAAACCATTGGTGGAGGGGATTATGGCCGTGAAACAGCATTAGCTCTTGCACCGGGCATACACAGCTACCTCACCACAAATAATGAAAAGGGTTTATAGTTGATTAAAGAACTGTTTTCACGAATAAAGAAGCCGGTTTTTTTAATGAACCCTCCGTTAACACTGGAGACCCATATTCCAAATAACCAAACCATGTCACTTCTTTCGGATGAAGAACGGGACATTGATTTCGACCGTGCAATGAACCAGTGGCTTAAACTTTACCGAAGCTTAAACAAAGAGGCGGTGGTTTACCTGCTTCCTTCATCAAAACCACTCCAGGATCTAACGTTTGTTTCAAATCTTGGGGTAATTCTTAACCACCTCAAGAATCCAATAGCTATTGTTTCTAACTTCAGGGCAGAAGGAAGACAGGGAGAGTCAGACATTGGCAGGAATTTTTTCAATCAACTTGGATACGAAGTTCGAATGCCTGATTCGTATTTTGAGGGTGAGGCGGATTTTAAACACCTGTCAGACAATGTGTATTTTGGTGGATATGGTTTAAGATCCTCCAAAGAGTCCCATCAGTGGATCATGGACCAATCTGCAGCCCGGGTAATCTCCATCAAACTGGATTACCCCCATCTTTTTCATCTCGATTGCGCTATGTTTGTAGTTGATGAGGAAACAGTATTATTGTGTACATCAATTTGCGACAAACAGACCATCCGTTCCATTGAAAAACATTGCCGGATTATTGACGTACCGATTGATCTTGCATACCGCGGTGCTACAAACAGTGTTCGCTGCGGATCAAAAATCTTTACAGAGTCTTTAGCTAACAAGCTAAAAACCGATGATCAATATTTTGAAGTTGAAAAGAAAAAAAGGGCGTTCATGGAAAAAGTTGCAGATGAGAATGGGTTGGGCGTCTCATTTTTTGATTTGAATGAGTTTCATAAATCAGGAGCCATGTTATCCTGTTTGATAATGCCGCTATATAGTATATGATCTACAATTTCAGGAATCGCAGAAATCCAGGTTTTGAAGTCATGAAAGAATTAAGCACCGGGCAGAATCAACTTACCAACGAAGGCCGGGGGGTGCTTCAATGACCGCTTTGGCCATGGTTTTTAACTTCTCATCGGGTGAATCTCATCAGGAAAAATCAGTAAATCCATCTCAAATTGGTGGTTCATCGTGTGAATAAACTAGCTATAGTTACCAAAAAAACCCGAATAACTCCCGAAGTTGAGATTACACAGCGCGTGCGCCCCGGTCGTGCGATGAAATGCCAACATATCTTCTAACCTTTCATTTCTTTGTGGTTTTGTATGTTCGTGGCAATCCGGTCAAAGTCCAAGCGCAGCATATCCAAACGGGTGCTTGAATCAGGTTATTTTTCTCGCACCAAAGGCGTCTCTTAGGGGCGGATTTACGCTGAGGCTCTCGCTGAAACGTACTCCAATCGCACTATGAAATGTCTAAAAATTCTCCCTCAGGACTTACATGCTCCTTAATGTATCATGTTTAAAATACGATCAAAACGGGGGAGCCATTTTTCGTTATCCCAGGAGAAGTAGATAATACCGGCTTTGCCGATGACGTGATCCTGCGGTACGAAGCCCCAGAAACGGCTGTCCTCGCTGTCGTCACGGTTATCACCCATCACAAAGTAGTAGTCCATCTGTATGGTATAGCTGTTGGTCTCTTCACCATTGATCGTAAACTGATTGCCATTTCGCTGTACGCTATTTCTTTCATAGCGCTCCAGGATATCCTGATACAGGTGCCAGTTATCAGCGGTTAACTCCACTTGCTGTCCCGCATAGGGCACTGTAAACTGCGGCATGTTATCATGATTGGTAAACCCTCTCGAAAAGTTAAATCCCCGACGGGCGAAAACATCAAAATCATCGGGAAGAACAAACTTTTCAACATTTTCTACTTCCTGCCACGATGATACCTCGTCTGCAATCGCCTCCGTCATGTTAATGATATACGCGTTGTTGCCGCTCTGAACAATCGAGCCTCCGGCCTCCCGCACTTTCGCAGGGCTAATGCGAATACGCTCACGGGTTTCGACGCGGTAATTTTCCATTAGCGTATTATAATCTTCGGCTTCGCTGCCGTTTACATAGAGCTGCTTGTCGTCAATTCGAAGAGTATCCCCCGGCATGCCAACCGCGCGCTTTATATAGTTGGTTTTCGCCGAAACCGGGGCCACATCAATCGGGTAGTTGAACACAACAATATCGTTACGTTTGATTTCGGAATAGCCCGGCAGGCGTGTCCACGGCAGGTTTACCCCGGGAACGTACACTTCAAAAAAGGGGACGGAGAGCGTCATCGGTGTCCGTGCGCCATATGCCATTTTGGTTACGATCAAAAAATCGCCGGTCATCAGCGTTTTTTCCATACTGGGAGTTGGAATGCGATACGCCCCAAAGAAAAACGTCCGTAAAATAATGGCGGCCACGGCAGCCCAGATCAGTGCATCGAACCACTCTTTTGCCCAGTGCTTGGCGTTCGAGTTTTCATCTTTCCGTGCAGCTTTACCGCTTGTCGTTTTTTTTGATTGATTTGACTTTTTCAATGGAAATTTTTCCGGCTAATTAATTAAAAGTTGGTCGGCTGATCGGGTCCTGGGAATACTCACCATCCTCGTACTTTACGAGGTACCACTCACCACGTTCGGGCGAGAAAAAGTAGTCAGAGTACTCAGCGGGCTCTCCTTCATCTCCCATCAGCATTCGGTTTAACGTGCGTTTTACCTGCGGCATCAGGTCGATATACCGGCTGGCACCCACATACACGAGTCCGTTGGCAAACGGGCCGTCAAGATCCAAAACCATCAGGGGCATTTCACCATCTATAATAAACCAGTACTCAAACTGTATGGCTTTTCCCGGCCTGAAATTATCATGAATCAGGTCCCTGATAGTTTGAGTAGGATCACCAAAAGCAGCCTGTAAACGGCTTCGGAGCTCAATTGTAGGGATTCTGTCAATCGTTGAATTATTGTACAACCCCTGGCCCGTCCAGTTAATATCCTCAAAGCGATCCTCAAAATTCTGACGCTCGGAGTATTCTACCTTAACAATTTCCGGCTCTTCGAACTGAGCGAAAGCCGCCTGACTCATCAGCAAAAATAGTGCGATCGTAAACAGTGACGTACATCGTTTCATGTTTGTTCGTTTTTTAATCATCATCATCCATAGAGAGAACTGCGAGAAAGGCTTCCTGCGGAATTTCAACCGTTCCCACCTGTTTCATGCGTTTTTTCCCTTCTTTCTGTTTCTCTATAAGTTTTCGTTTACGTGATATGTCACCGCCATAACATTTGGCAGTTACGTCTTTACGGAGTGCCCGAATGGTGTCCCTGGCAATAACCCTGGCACCAATTGCGGCCTGCACGGCAACCTCAAACTGCTGACGCGGAATCAGCTCTTTAAGTTTCGCACAAATCTTGCGCCCCTGGTAATACGCTTTATCACGATGGGTGATACTCGAAAGGGCATCCACCTGTTCCCCGTTTAATAAAATATCGAGCCGAACGAGATGTCCTTTACGATATTCGATAAATTCGTAGTCAAGAGACGCATAACCGCGGGTGCCGCTCTTCAGTTTATCATAAAAATCGAACACCACCTCGGCCATCGGCAGTTCGTAGGTAATCTCCACCCGGTTATTCTGCATAAAATGCTGATTTACGTACACCCCGCGGCGCTCCTGGCAGAGCGTCATTACGGGACCAATATAATCGGCAGGGGTTAAAATACTCGCCTTTATAAACGGCTCCCACATGGTTTCAATGTCGCCGGCATCGGGCATTTCGCTCGGATTATCCACTTTCAGACGTTTTCCTTCGGCTGTATCCACCTCGTACCGTACGTTGGGTACCGTTGTGATGATATCGATGTTGAACTCGCGATCGAGCCGTTCCTGCACAATTTCCATGTGAAGCAGTCCCAGAAAACCGGCCCTGAAGCCAAAACCCAGAGCCTTCGAAGTCTCCGGCTGATAGGTAAGAGATGCATCGTTAAGCTGCAACTTCTCAAGAGCCGATCGCAGGTCTTCAAAGTCCTCGGTTTGAGTGGGAAAAATGCCGCTGAATACCATCGGCTTCACCTCTTTATATCCCGGGACAGGTTTGTCGGCCTTGTTTTTTTGATGCGTAATGGTATCCCCCACCTTGGCATCCTGCAGGGATTTCACGCTGCCGATTACGTACCCCACATCACCGGCCTTAAGCTCTTTTGTAGGCTCCTGCTTCAGTTTCAGGTAGCCAATCTCTTCAGCATCATACTCCTTATTGGTGGCCATAAACAGGATGTTATCGCCTTTTCGAAGCACTCCTTCCATCACGCGAACATACACAACCGAACCGCGGTATTTATTAAAAACCGAATCAAAAATAAGCGCCTTTAGCGGTTTGTCGGTCTCCTGTTCAGGATGCGGAATACGTTCCACAATCGCCTCAAGAAGCTCATCGACACCCTCGCCGGTTTTCCCGGATACTTTCAAAATTTCATCGTGGTCACATCCCAGAAGGTCCACAACCTGCTGGCCAATCCCCTCGGGATCGGCTCCCGGCAGGTCAATTTTATTTAAAACGGGAATAATCTCCAGGTTCTGCTCTATAGCCTGGTAGAGGTTGGAAATGGTTTGTGCTTCAATTCCCTGTGCAGCATCCACAATCAGCAGGGCACCCTCACACGCTTTGAGTGCACGGGATACTTCATAGGCAAAATCTACGTGGCCAGGTGTATCAATAAGGTTAAAAACAAAATTTTCACCGCCCGGACGCTTGTAATCCATACGTATGGCGTGGCTTTTTATGGTAATGCCGCGCTCCCTCTCCAGGTCCATGTCATCCAGAATTTGCTCCTCCATCTCCCTTTCAGTGATGGCGCCTGTGCGTTCAAGCAAGCGATCGGCAAGCGTGGATTTGCCGTGATCAATATGAGCAATGATGCAAAAATTACGGATGTTATTCATTCGAATCGAAACATTCTAAAAATTGGTGAAGCCTTAAATATACAAATAGCTCAGCGTGTTTGCATGGAATTGTTGCCAGAGAGCAAACAAGATACACAAACTCCCTGTGCGGCGTAACAGCCCCGTGGATTATGCTGAAAAATGGTAAACCGGCCTTGTGATTCTACCATTCCTCAACAAAAATGGCCGGATGTGCGCTTTTTAAATTATTCTTGATCTGTCCGGAACCTCTCAACATCTGACGGGAGAAGATAAAACTCATCTTCAAACGGTGAGAGCTTCACTTCGACAGCTTTCCGGTTTACGGCTGGCTGTTCTGACAGAAGTTTAGCCGGAACAAACCCGTTTTCGATGTGCTGAAGCGCCGCGGCCAGAAACTGTTCTTCGGGATCGCCAAGCGGCTTCAGGTTCTCAACGTTTTCCAGCTCTCTTGCGGGGATATCGGGAACAAACCCGTCGGGATAATCCCCATCAGGAAAGCCAAGACTATTGAAAATTTTGAACACAATCGGCTGCATGGCCCGCTTATGGTTCGGGTTGATGTCTGCCCGCTCCTCTGTACCGCTGGGTGCGTATCCATGCTCTGGAGCGTCATACACGGTAATAGCCCCCTCATCTTTTCCACGGGTGTTTTCTCCGATAATGACCACCTCAATCCCGTAAGGCTCCAGCCCGTTGATCAGCGTCTCGCTGGCTGATGCGGTTCGGTCGGTAACCAACACGTAGAGCCGACTCATAGAAAGCTGATTCATCGGTGTATCATCGCCCAGAAATGCGCCGGTTTCGTCATATTCAAGCAGACGATCAAAGAACGGGAAGGTCTGGTTTTCAGTAGACTGCCTGTCGTTATAAATCAGGCTGGCAAACGGATCATCTTCAGTCAGCCCTGTGATCAAACCGGCCAAAATGGCGCTTGTAACCAATGCCCCGCCTCCATTATATCGTAAATCCAGAACGAGTTCATCAACACCGGCATTTTTAAACTCGCCAAATGCGTCATTCAATTCCCCGTGAAAGTTGAAGCGAAATGAGTTATACATCAGGTAGCCGACCATCGCGCTTTCAGTCTCGATGATCTCTACTTTGTGAATCGGATTTTCCTGAAACGTAATGGCCGTTACCGTTGTGCTTTCGTCCAGGCTTTCCAGGTTTTCGCCATCCAAAGCAGCGAATCCGATTTCGTAAGTTTCGTTATCCAGCAGGTTAAGGTAATTGTTACCATTTAACTCCTGACCGTTTATACGATTAAATATATCACCTCTTTTCAAACCGGCTTCGTCAGCGGGTGAGTCGGGGACTACAAGCTGTACATAGCCAAATACGCGGTCACTCCCTGGCGTAAGCTGTACCAGCTGAAATCGAAATCCAAATGATTTAGACGTGCCTGTACGAGCGGCTTCATGTTCTATATAGTTTGGGATAAACCAGGAGAAATCGTCTTCCAGGTCGTATTTCAAATGATCAAAAAGTTCTTCCTCTGTGTTGAACTGATCTAAAAATGCACTAAATTCTGTTGCGTTGTCATCTTTCGAATCGGCAAGATCGGGCACATCTCCCTGCCAGAAGTACCAGGTGTTTAATCCATTCCACACAAACTGTTTCTCTTCTGATGCGGTGACTTCGGCACTGTCTGTGTCGGTATCAGAAACTGAGGTTGAGCTGTCGCTGCAGGAAGTGACAACTGCGAGAGAAACAAGAACTGCACTTAGAAGGTATAATTTACCGGAGGCTAATGTATTCACACTCTTTTTCGTTAGGTTATTATTCAACACATTACACATAACTTATGAAACAGCTATTTATTTTTTGTCTGATACTGCTTTTTGGGATTGGATGTGCCCATCAAAAATCAGTGAACCATAAAAATCCAGACCCCGTTCTTCGTGCTGAAGCCGAAGAATGGAGATCTTCTGCCCCCGGTGAGGACGATTTCACAGAATACGGATCTGATCTTACGATTGAGCTGGGTGATCAATTAAACGGGGCTCAGTTCAGGCACATCATCTACAATGGCAGAAAATCATTTCCCGTCACGGTCCGTTCAACCGAAAACAACACGCTTCTGGTGCAAGCAAGGGTCATTTACGAGTCTGACTTAATGGCTGAGACATCAGCGCGTTCAGAACTCGCCGACCGGCTGGTTTTTCAGGATGAAAACGGTGAAACTGACTTCATACCCATCCACTCCTGGACAGAAAAACCGCTCACCTACAGATAACTGTCATTTTAACGGTTCGGCATTCATGTTACTCGTCCACCGGGCTTAGCAGCTCCACGTGAAGCCTGAATTTTTGGCCTTCCAGCGTCATTTCATCATAAATTTCCCTGATTAAATCGAACACTATGCCCGTTTCACCGATTACAGTTGTAGACAAATAGTTCACATCCACTTCCACATCGTGCTGTGCTACAAATTCTATAATGTCCTGAACCTGTTCTTTGGGGTGATCGGTATAAAGAGGAATAAAGGTAAGCTGAGCAATTGTTTTCATCGCAATAAGTTACGTTAAATTCGTTTTAATTCTTTGAGAAACATTTAATCTACAAACAACTATAAATATCTGTATGTCGAAACTTTGACAAAATAAATTAATCTGATAACAATTATGAAATTCTTTAACTATTTATCTTTCGTACTGCTGTTGCCGCTTCTCATTATGAGTTGCGACTCGTCTGACAGCAATACAGAAACAGGTACTCTGAGAGTGCTGCTGACAGATGCACCTGCCGATTACGAATCTGTTTTTATTGACGTACAGGGAGTCAGAATTCATCAATCAACAGATGCCGAAGAAGAGGACAGCGGCTGGACTGATATTATGACCGAGCCAAAACGGGTTGATCTTCTATCTCTTATTAATGGAAATGTGGAACTTTTAGGCGAACTCGATCTTGAGCCGGGACAGTATAACCAGATGCGGTTTATTCTGGGCGAAGACAACGAAATTGTTATAGACGGAGAATCTATTCCGCTTGATACGCCAAGTGCCCGGCAGTCCGGGCTTAAGCTCAATATCGAATCTGAAATTACTGAGGGCGGCCTCTACACGCTTCTCCTCGATTTTGATGCCTCCAGGTCAATAGTGCAGGCCGGTGCTTCGGGCAAATTTATTTTAAAACCGGTAATCCGAACTGTTTCACTGCAGGCTTCAGGTTCCATAGAAGGTGATATTGTTCCGGCTGAAGCCCAGCCCTGGGTCTATGCCATTGCAAACCAGGATACCGTCTCTGGCACAAGAGCTGCGGATTCAGGTGATTTCCGACTCATTGGCCTGCCCACAGGAACGTACCAGGTTTCCATAGAACCTGCAGCTGCAGACACTCTTTACGATCATGAAGTAATCACCGATGTTGAGGTAGTAAATAATGCTGCAACCGTTCTGGGACCCATCATCATCGACGATAACAGGTAAACAGCTTACCTGTTAGTTACTTTTTTAAAAATTTCAACAATAAATCGGCCCGGAGAGTCTCTTTCCGGGCTTTTTTAATGGAATGAATTGAACCGCACGGTTTGTTTATTCAATCTTATTAGAATAGGAAACCTAATTTTCATATTTTTAGTGTATGACAAGGATACGAAAAATAGCAGCTCTTTATCACAGCCATTCCAATGGTATCCATTTGCATGCGGTGCATCATTAAAACTGATCTCTCCACTTCGCACTGCACCATCAAACTAATTTTTACATACAAAAAATCAATATTTTATGAGAACTCTTGATTCAAATACGTCGCTGCGTATTGCCGTACAGAAAAGCGGAAGACTCACCGACAAAACCATTACCCTGCTCGAGGCAATCGGGCTAAAATTCGATGATTATAAACGCAGCCTTCTGGTAAAGTGTCTTAATTTTGACGTAGAGCTTTTGCTCATTCGCGATGATGATATTCCTGAATACGTGGAAGACGGCGTTTGCGATCTCGGATTTGTGGGAGCCAACACCGTAGCCGAAGATGAAGCAGACGTTACCATTCTGCGCGGATTGAAATACGGTGTTTGCCGCCTGTCGATGGCAGCCCCCAAAGATGGCGACATTTCATCCACTGCCGACCTCGAAGGCAAACGAATTGCCACGAGCTATCCGGTGCTTACACGAAAATACCTTGAGGAGAACAACGTAAAAGCCGATATTATCACGCTATCGGGCTCTGTGGAAATCGCTCCCCGCCTCGAAATTGCCGATGCGATTACCGACCTGGTCTCTACAGGGGGAACCCTGAAAGCCAATGGCCTTGAGGAGTACGAAACCTTTTTCGAATCGGAAACACAGCTCATTCAAACCAACAAACCTCTTTCTGATGGTAAAAAAGCCCTCATTGAGAAGTTTTTGCAGAGAATGGAAGGCCATCAGAAAGCGGAAAAAAGCCGCTACATTATGATGAACGCTCCCAAAGAGGCTGTTAGCGAAATCAAAGAGATTATCCCATCACTGAAAAGCCCCACCGTAATGCCCCTGGCGGATAACGGCATGGTAGCCATTCACACGGTGGTTACAATTTCCGCTTTTTGGGATGTGATGGAAAAGTTGAAAGAGGCCGGTGCTACGGGAATTGTGATGCTTCCAATCGAATCGATGATTGTCTGATTCCGGTCTTATTTTTGATCTCAGAACTATGAAAACATATAATTACAGTTCCCTTACTCCTGCCCAGAGCGAAGCTCTGCTTAAACGCCCTAAAATGGATTTTTCGGCCGTGTTTGGCATGGTTCAGCCTATTTTGGATAACGTTGAAACCCGTGGCGACGACGCAATAAAAGAGTACACCCGAAAATTCGACGGTATTGAAACCGACTCGCTGACGGTTGATCCGTCCGAAACAGATATTACACTGCTCCCGGAGCTGGAACAGGCGATACAGCAGGCGCTGAACAACCTCTTTCTGTTTCACCGCGAACAGATGCCGCCGGATGTTCAGGTAGAAACATCAAAAGGGGTAACCTGCAGGCGGGAAGCTCTGCCAATAGAGCGCGTGGGTTTATATATTCCCGGCGGTACGGCCCCTCTGCCATCCACAACCATGATGCTGGGCGTACCCGCTATGATTGCGGGCTGCAAAACCGTTGTGATTGCCACTCCGCCCGACAGAAGCGGAAATGTTCCTGATTCGATACTCTATATTGCCAAAAAACTTGGCATAAAAACCGTTGTGAAAGCGGGCGGGGCACAGGCGATAGCCGGTATGGCCTACGGTACCGAAAGCATTCCAAAAGTGGATAAGATATTTGGCCCGGGTAATCAGTACGTAACCGCAGCAAAAATGATTCTCCAAAACAGTGAAGCGATGGTATCCATTGATATGCCGGCCGGCCCCTCTGAAGTGCTCGTAATAGCTGATAAGTTTGCAGATCCTGATTTTATTGCCGCAGACCTGCTTTCCCAGGCCGAACACGGTTCCGACAGCCAGGTGGTGCTTGTGGTAACAGAAGATACAGACCTGGAAGCCATAGAAAGTGCCATTTCCGCACAGCTTGAAAAATTGCCGCGAAAAGCAATGGCTGCTGATGCACTCGGACACAGCTTCACCGTTGTTACCGGATCAACAGAAGAAGCCATGGAGTTTTCGAACAAGTACGCACCGGAGCATCTTATCATTAACACCAGAGACGCCGATCAGCTTGCAAAACGCGTTACAAATGCGGGTTCCGTGTTTATAGGTGCCTGGACCCCCGAAAGTATGGGCGATTACGCATCAGGTACTAACCACACGCTGCCTACCTACGGATATGCACGCATGTACAGCGGTGTTTCCCTGCAAAGTTTTCAGAAATTTGTCACTTTCCAGTCGGCCACTGAAGAGGGAATCCGCAATCTTGGGCCATCGGTAGAAACTCTTGCCAAAGAAGAGGGCCTGCAGGCTCACTGTAACGCAGTAACGTTGAGATTAAATAAATTGAATTCGCAGTTAACAGATTAAACACTAACAACTTATACACATGCTCAACTTAGAGGACATTGAATCACTTGTGCGTGAAAACATACGGAACCTGACTCCATACCGCAGCGCCCGTGACGATTTTAATGAGGGACTTCTGATGGATGCGAACGAGAACAGTTTTGGATCTCCCATTCGCCACTCCCTTAAACTTCACAGGTACCCCACACCCACTCACGACAACCTGAGGGAGAAAATCGCGAATTACCGCGATGTGGAACCCGACAATATTTTTCTTGGGGTGGGAAGTGATGAACCGATTGATACGCTGATTCGAATTTTTTGTGAGCCGGGTAAAGATTCTGTAATCATTACGCCGCCAACCTACGGTATGTATAAGGTATCGGCCTCCATCAATAACGTGAATGTAAAAGAGGTACTATTAACAGAGCGTTTTCAGCTTCGGCCTGATGAGATTCTGGCTGAAGCAGACGTGCATAGCAAGATTCTGTTTCTCTGCTCGCCCAACAATCCTACCGGCAACGATTTGAAGCAGACCGACATGCTGAAAATTATCACCCGGTTTCCCGGCATTGTGGTTGTTGATGAGGCGTATATCGATTTCAGCACAAGTGAGTCCATGGCGCAGTTTGTACATCAATACCCCAACCTCGTTGTGCTTCAGACCTTTTCGAAAGCGTTTGGCCTTGCGGGCATCCGGCTTGGAACGGCTGTCTCCAACCCCGAAATTATTCGCTATATGCTTCGGGTAAAAGCGCCCTACAATATCAACAAACTAACGGCCGAAGCTGCACTCGAAGTCTTTGACAAAATTGACCTGATGAAATTCAACGTATCCAAAATTAAAGAGGAAAAGGAGTATGTTGCGGAGCAGCTTGCTTTTGCCGATGAAGTAGAAAGGGTGTATCCATCGAATGCGAATTTTCTGTTATTTAAAATCAACAGTGCGAAAGAAATTTATCAAAAACTGGCAGATCGCGGGGTAATTATTCGCTATCGCGGCAATGAGCCGCTTTGTGAGAACTGCCTGCGCGTTACCATCGGCATGCCGGATGAAAATGTGCGGTTCTTAAAAAATCTGAAGGCCATCCTTGAATAAACCTGTAAATGAACCCTCATGAATTTGATTATTGAAACCAGTACGCTCACGGGCACTTCCGATGATCTGCTCTCACCGGGAGCTTTGTTCGGATTAAAAACCCTGGCCACAAACGGATATCTGCTATCGTGGGACGGCAGCGGGCTCTCAGCACATCAGAAAAAACTATTGGAAAACGAAGGTATTGAAATTTCTGATTTTGATAGGGCTGACGGACGCATCAGAGAAAATGGCGGCTCCCTAATATTTGAAACAGACGGCATACCTGTTGAGGAGAAAAAGGGATGGCCCGCAATGACTAAAGCGATGCTGTTCCCAACCCGAACCGCCTCTCTCGAACGAAAAACCAAAGAGACGGATATTGCCATTCACATAAACCTTGACGGCAGCGGAAAAAGCAATATCTCTACCGGGCTCCATTTTTTTGATCACATGCTGGACCAAATTGCGCGTCATGGACTCATCGACCTGGAACTTACCTGCAAAGGCGATTTAGAGGTCGACGAGCACCACACGATTGAGGATACAGCCATAGCCTTGGGCGAAGTAATAAAAAAAGCAGTGTCAGAAAATAAAGCGGGAATACAGCGCTACGGCTTTGTTTTACCGATGGATGAAGCGCAGGCCACCGTTGCTCTCGATCTATCTGACCGGCCTTTTTTACGCTGGGATGTGGTTCTGAAAAGGGAGTACATTGGTGATTTTCCTGCAGAAATGCTCGAACACTTTTTCTACTCCCTTGCCATGAACGCAAAGGCAACCCTTCATGTTACTGCAGACGGAAAAAACGAACATCATATCGTTGAATCCATTTTTAAGGGATTTGCAAAAGCATTGCGCTTCTCAATTTCCCGAACTGAACGAACGAAGGGCATTCTCCCTACAACCAAAGGAATGATCTAATTACGCAATGTTCTGCATTCGGTCGCTACCAATTTTTGGCAGCTCCCACGACACTGTATCATTAGGTTTTGCTTTAAAATAAAACCATGATTGGCATCATAAAATACAAAGCCGGCAACCTTGCCTCAGTTACAAACGCACTGGGAAGGCTTGGCGGTCAATTTTTCATCTCCGACGATCCTGCGGAACTTGAAAAGGCTGACGGGATTATTTTTCCCGGCGTGGGCCACGCCGGTGCGGCAATGGACGACCTCCGCTCGCGTGACCTGGATATCTGGCTTAAACAGACCAAAAAACCGGTTCTCGGTATCTGCCTGGGAATGCAGCTTTTGTACGATTCATCAGAAGAGGGCGAAACCAAAACACTCGGAATCATCCCCGGCCGCCTAAAAAAATTCGACTCGAGCAAGGCGAAGGTTCCTCATATGGGTTGGAACCAGTTTAACCCCCTTCAAAAACATCCGCTCATCAACGGAATCGACAACAAGCAGTTTCTCTACTACGTGCACGGCTTCTACGCTCCCGCCAACGAGCATACACTCGCCTCGTGTAAATACATCAGGGATTTTGCGGCCGTTGTGGCAAAAGATAATTTTATGGGCGTACAGTTTCATCCCGAAAAATCGGGCCAGGTAGGCTCCCTGCTTCTTCAGAATTTTTTGGATATGGTTTACAGGCAAAAAAGAAGCGAAACAGGCAGTTAACGTATCAAATAAATTTATCGGTTTGTTTGATGCGTTTTTCTCCTCAATCCCACCCCAGGTTTTTTCTTCTCTGATTGATAACATCCACGTATCTCTCTTTCAACCCTATGCTGAGGAAGCTTTTATGGATAATTTCTTTCATCAATAGTTTTTTTGACTCGATTTTTTCTTCAATATTTTTGATTTGCTTTACATTTAAACCAATATGATTTCCAAATTTCGGAAAAGAGTTTTTGGTAAACTTTCTCTTCTTACCCCCAAGTGTAAGCGCCAGTTCTTCGGGATCCAGTTTTTCAGAAATTACCAGCCCGGTTGATAACAAATCATAGCTTTCTGATAACTTCCAACCCAGCCTTGGGTCGTTTATTAGTGAAAAATTCTTTAAGTGCATATCACTATTTCCAGTGACATAACAAAACAGAACCAGTTCAAAAAAACGAGTCAGGTCGAAAATTGGGTTCTCGCTAAATTTTTTAATCAATTTTGCAATCTGTTCATGCGACCCCTTGTATTTATCTTCAGTTAATCTTTCGGATAATTGACACATATCTTCCATTGCAATTTTTTTTCCCCTGTCATCCCTGTCAATTCGGCGCGTGATATATGAAATCTCCCCTGATTTCAGTCTAACCAAACCAAAGGGAACAGTTGCAATCCCAACTTCCTGAGCCATCAACATTGTACAGTGCTCATTTGCCGGTAATTCCGGCCAGCGGTTAGATGGTGGCTTTAATATGTAATTTCCCCATAAACCAACTATAGTTAGCTTGTTCGAGTCCTTCACCCGCTTTTTGATTTCCAGCGAAAGTTTCGCCTGAACACCCGGTATTGTAACTTTTTGCTTTACTACGTTCTTTGCAAGATCCGATAGTTCTTTAAAACTATAATCAAGAGTCGGTTTTTTTTTACTCCCGAACAGATCTTTCAAACATTTTGCATGATATCTCTTATCGTTGCTGGTAGGTTCTGCGCATATTAAACACCTGTTCATATCTTCCTCACACTAACATTCCCAATCGTATCACGACAACTCGCCAACAACAAACCCATTCTGTCTCTTGGATTTACTTTCCATGTCTGCTCCACAATATCCAATAACCAACCTTCCGGTATGAGTCCATCAAAAAAAGGAAAAAGTATATTTGATTCGAACTTGTGTTTTGAAACAGGCAGTGTAAGACTTACCGCTTCCGGATTTTCCCCTGCTAAATAGTCCGTATCATACTCAAAGCTATACCCGGTCTCTGTCTCCATTAACAATCCCGCTTTCTCTTCAGCAACATAAATTTCGGCCTTTCTATAACTCATCTCTGTTTCTTATTTTTACAGGTCCAACTTTATACCCAAATAAAACCAATATTTGGTTTACCTTATTTATCTGAACCGTCTCTTTTCCCTGCTCCAGGTCCCGAACAAAGCGTAAACCTACCCCTGCTCGTTTTGCCAGTTCCTCCTGGGTTAAACCTAAATCTCTTCTTTTGTTTTTAACAAACTCTATTAGCTCTTCCGTATTATACGCCATAATTATACCTCTTCGGGTATAGTTATAAGTTATTCTCCCTTATTATACCTCTTCGGGTATATTTAAGCAAGAACCAAATACATTATACCTTTTCAGGTATAACTTATTCATATCAGCACATCAAATTTATGTATCAATTATTACCCCAAATCAAACGACCAAAATCCATATCTTCATATTCAAATATCATCTGAAAAGAATCTCACAGATATTATATGAAGATTATTCCCGCCATTGACCTTCTCGACGGACAGGCCGTTCGCCTGCAGAAAGGTGACTATAACAAAAAAACGGTATACAATGCAGATCCCGTTGAAGAGGCTGAAAAATTCAGGGATGCCGGATTTAACCACATCCATGTTGTAGATCTGAATGGTGCAAAGAGCGGGAAATTTGAAAATCTTCCCATCATTAAAAGAATTATTACAGAGCTCGGCCTTTCCGTTCAAACCGGTGGTGGTGTCCGTTCCGGAGAAGATATAGAGCTGTTGATTGATGCCGGACTGAAGGGAGTCATTTGCTCATCTATGGCGGTAAAAAAACCGGAGGAATGGCTCAAAGCAATTGAGAATTACCCCGATGAAATGATTCTTGGGCTTGACCTGAAAGATGGCAAAATGGCGTACGGTGGCTGGCTGGAGACGTCAGACACGCCGATTGAGGAGTTTCTTAACCCGATGATTGAGGCGGGGTTACAAACCGTTCTCAGCACGGATATCACACGCGATGGCATGCTGAGCGGACCCAACGTGGAGATGTATTCTGATCTGCAAAGACGTTTTCCAAGGCTCAACTGGATCGCCTCGGGAGGTGTTTCCTCTATCAAAGATTTACAAACACTGAAAGAGAAACAGCTCTACGGGGTGGTGGTTGGAAAAGCGTATTACGAAGGCCTCATCAACCTGGATGAGATGGCTGAAATTTAGGGCGTTGGGTTTTGTCTCCAGCGATTAGCGTATTGTCTCTTGCGGATTTTTCTACGTCAATCAACCCTCTTCTAATGCATCATGGATTTTACGATTTCCTGAAGAATTCAAATCAGAAACTTTCACACTCTCTCCAACAACCCTTTGCGTCTCTCCGCGCGCCCTGCTGTTTCTTCATCCCCCGACTTAAGGAATGGCTTTGTATCCGGGTTTAACGATATCCAAGCCCGTCAAACGTTACTTCTCAAATATGAATCCAGGCCTTTTTATTAACCGCCAAGGGCGCTAAGAGACGCTGAGGCTCCCTCTTCTAATGCATCATGGATTTTACGATTTCCTGAAGAGTTCAAATCAGAAACCTTCACACTCTCTCCAATAACCCTTTGCGTTTCTCCGCGTCCCCAGCGGTTTCTTGATACTCCGATTTAAGGAGTGGCTTTATATTTGGGTTTAAGGATATCAAAATCCATAAAATCTACCCTCTCAACATATGAAGCGAACCCTTTTTATGAACCGCAAATCGACAAGAGGCACTGAGGGCCTTATTTTTGAAGATCTTCAGCAGATATAAATCGAATAGCAGGAACAGGATCGTGCTGAATGGAAAAAATATCACCTTCGTTATTTGCCAATATTGTAAAAGAGTGATGGTCTAATTCATACTTTTCAAGAAGATTCAGGTCCCAATCAAACATAATGATATACTTGCCATAATTACTGGTCTCAGAGTCATCAGGCTCACCTGAGTATAGTGCATATAGATAATTACCGTTTGATGTAACCCACGAAAATGCATTCTTAGCATTTCTGCCGGGCAACATTCTGGGTGTTCCATCCACATTTTCTATTCGAACATCGGGTACCGGAAATCGGGAATCAACAAACTCACTTACTTTCTCCCCTGTTGAAAGATCAAACAGTTCGGCGCGATCGGCCGCTTTAGAAAAAATGGCGATTTTCTGCTCACTTGGTGAAAATGCCGAGTAAGAGTGCCATATCTGAGCCAATGCACTCGATGGCAAATCGCTTCCTAAAGAGATTGGGTCACCTACTACACGAATGGAATTACCCTCATTATCCAGTAGTTCAAATTTTCCGTTTACAGTAATGCCATTTACGATAAATTGGTCATTAAACTTATGCACGGTAATGGGTAACCCGTTCGGCCGAATCATCTGTTCTTCTTTCGGAAGAGGGCTGAGTTCAGAACTATACTTTACCAGTTTCATACCATTTGCATCATGAACGTAGAATGCATTTTCATCAGCGGCATCAATAACTACATTTGGACTTAAATATTCAGAAGGGCCTCTTCCCTCTCTACCCAGACCAGCCAGGTATCCGTAATTATCTATGCCTGAAAATTCAACAATGTGCAGCGACGGTTGATTATCTATATCTGTTATCGCCAGGTATCCGTGATTAAGAACGAACTCCATCCTGTATGGAGTATTTAAATACCCACTTACATCTTCAAGCACCTGCGATGCAACCGGTGTAGCCCCCTCAACATTGATCTCGGTTTGGGCCTGAACATTTTCAAAGTTTATGAGAGCACAAATAACAGTGATTATTACTACAAATTTCTTCATGATTTATATACAACAAATTTTATTGCAATTATCTATCATCTTTTACTACCTAAAGCGAATATAAAAGTGCACCCATCTGAATCTGTTGATAATTCAGATGGGTGGTTTTGATTTAATTTGGACTTTCACAGACATCTGTTTCACAGCTATCATCATCGTCATCGCCTTCCCATTTTTCATTGATAAACCATTCAGAAAAACGCACGCATACATCTCCTAAACTACTGACACATGAACCACTTGACATTACTCCAGCACTGCAATCCTTAATTTCTTCCCTCTCATCATGATTGTCCGGATTTTCGATACTAACAAATGTTTTAATGTCATATGAAACATTAGGAGAATAATTTACAATATTGAGCGAAAATACTGCTGTTAATAAAACGATTCCTATTTTAATTAATAAAAAAATCCACTTGTGTTTTAGTTACTGTTTTTGAGTATCTGAATTCTAAAAAAAAAGAAAACCAATTAATTCTCTTTAATCACATCTAAAAGGAAACATTCACAACAGCATTTGAGCTCTGAATCTATATTGAACGTGCAATTCTCTCAAAAAGTAAATCAATAAGACCTTTCAAAATTCAATCGGCCGTAATCACTGAAAAGTTTATTAATTGCTGATAAAGGTAATATTGACAATCGAGTATTAGGAAATTTTACCACGAGCCTTCAATTAATTATCTCTCCGGTTATACCATTCGCGAAAGGCTTAACCGTTTTGTACTTTTTGCAAAAATATCAAACGTATCTATACAAGATGGACTTCTCCAAAAGCCTTACATACACTTCCTATCTAAACATTGATAAACTCCTCCAGCTTCAGCGCCCGGAGTCGGAGCCCGAGGAACACGATGAGATGCTGTTTATCATCATCCACCAGGTGTAAGAGCTTTGGTTTAAGCAGATACTGCACGAATTTGACAAGCTCCGCCCGGATCTTGAAAAGAGCAAAACATGGGCGTCGGCAAAAACCATGAGGCGTGTTCTTACCATCCTTAAAACCATGGTCTCGCAGATCGATATTCTCGAAACGATGACACCGCTTGAGTTCAACAGTTTTCGTGGATTTTTGCAAAATGCCAGCGGATTCCAGTCGGTGCAGTTCCGCGAAATGGAGATCCTTTGCGGAATGCGCTCCCCTCACATCATTGAGGTTCATAAAGATCAGCCCGGCCTCCAAAAAAAACTCTTGCAGCGCGAAAGGGAAAACACCCTATGGGAAAGCTTCTGCACCTGTCTTAAACTTCGCGGACACGAGCTTGAATTTCCGGGAAGGGTAAATAAACAGGGATTGATCCATAGTCCATCCGAACATAACCAGGAGGTATTGGTGAACGTTATGAAAAACGATCCCGAAGCCGCACATTTATGCGAACTCTTTGTTGACTACGATGAGGGGCTGATGGAGTGGCGCTACCGGCATGTGAAAATGGTGGAACGCACTATTGGAACCAAACGTGGTACCGGCGGATCTGACGGCGCTTCTTATCTTCACGAAACATTAAACAGCCCAATATTCCCGGATCTGTGGGCAATACGAACAAAATTTTAGTTAACTCTCTCTTCTCCACTCTTCACAAAAACCCCAAAACGGGAGCATCTTTAACCATTCTCTGCGAAAATCTGCGCCTTCTGCGAGTCCCCCAATCCAAGCATTTGTTCTCGCTGATGACGCGGAGTTACGCTGATTTTTTTTACATCACAATCCACCTGCCGATTCATTCTTCCCGCTCCTCACAAAAACTCCAAAACAGAAGCACCTTACACACTCTCTGCGAATCTGTGCGCCATCTGCGAGAATCCAATATCAGGTATTTTCCCCTGCACACTTTACCAGCTCTTTAAAAATATTGCGCTGTCGGGCAATCTGAATCAGGTACTCCGGATGCCACTGCACGCCAATCACAAAGGGATACCCTTCATGCTCAATTCCCTGGATAATGTCTGTATTCAATTCCCTTGCAGCAAACCGTATTCCCTGTCCCGGCTTATCAATCGCCTGGTTATGAAGCGCATTTACGTTACATACGTCTGTCTCCAGAATGGATTCCAGCGTTGAGCCTTCCGCTATTCTAACGCGTTTTTTAGGAAAAATGGATGATATCTGTGGCTGCTCGCCATAAAACCCGCTGATGTCCTGATGCAGTGACCCTTTAAAAAACACATTCATCAGCTGCATACCGCGGCAAATGCCCAGAACCGGTTTTCCCTGGCCCAGAATCTCCTCAAGCAGATTCAGCTCCATTTCGTCCCGCTCCATATCGATTGGGCTCTGTTTGGTGTGTCTGAAATAGCGGATAATCCAGTAAACGGGAAAGAGAAGAATTGAAAGAATCCACTCAAAAATTGTTCGGCTGTCTTTGGCCAGTTCTGCTTTTTCGATGATCTCCTGGCCATATTTTTTGGGCTCAACATCTGCTCCGCCGCCGATAATCAGTCCGTCTAAATCACCATTACTGTACGACCTTTTTGGTGTGATGCGCTTTGGAATCCCCCCGGCGAGACGCACCGAAAGCGATGTAAAGAACCATGCTGCACCGCCCCCTTCATCAGGTCCGGTAACCCCGATCACAGGTTTCGATTTACGCATTCTCCTCAACCCATCGGTTCATCAGTTCAATCCATTTTCTCTCGAACCCAATCATCGTTTCTTTCTTTACTTTTTTATAGGCTCTGATATAACGGTGAAGCTCTTTTTCATCATAGGCCAGTTTCTCTACCAAAACCCAGCGGTTCCACTCCTGCGCGAGTGACCAGTTTTCATCCTCAATTGAACAATTGGGTAGTCTGTAGTGGTACGTTGGGCGTCCCGAAGTTAGCGTCTCCTCCAGCATGTGTCCGGTAAGTTCTTCGTTGAGATACATAAAGAGGGGCAGCAGATCGAGTGCACGATTGCGGGAATTATCAAACGCAAAATAATCCCTGATCAATGTTTCCAAATCAGGCCGGTACTCCTCATCCAGAATATGAAGGATATATTTCTCTTTATAAGGGTTGATAAACGGAGTAATTCGGCGACTTACATCGATTTTTGCGTCTTTGCGGATCCACGGATCCAGCAAAACGTATGCCCGTAAATGATTCAAAATACTTGCCGTACTGTCATCAGAAATTTCCGGGTTGATGTGCAATCCAAAGGCATAGATAAATGAGCTGCCCGTTCCTTCGGCTTTCCTCTCTCTTAAACTTTCTGTGATTGCGCTGAGCCTGTGCATACTTGTTAGCGGAACCGGCGGAGTGATAATCTCAAACGGAACAACGGAAGATGCCAGTTCCATCAACGAATCTTCAATGGAGTGTTTCTCATTGAAAGTGTCCAGGTCAATACCCACTTTATTCAGCAGGGTTTCATATTTTTTTTCCCGAAGAAGCTGAGCATCCAGCTCAAGTCGAAAGGTGCCGAATGCTGAATCCGTCACTTCAAACTCGTAGGCAGATTTTTTTTGGATGGATCCTCCAAAGAGCCCGCGGATTAATTCCGCAGCATCGGCCATATTCAGGCCGGTGAATTCAAATTCATAGCCTGTGGATCGTTCGTTGCCCTCCGGAGTGGTTTGTTTAGGTGGATATTTAAAAACCATGCTAATCTATATGCCTCTCCGGGATTCTATTGAATTCATATCTCACTCAAACCGAATAACCAGCGGATAGTTATCGCTGCTGTCAGGTTTTTCTCTCAAAAAATCCAGCTCGTACAGCTCGCCGGTTCGCCATGTCTCTACAAATTCATCATAGGTTTTGGAGCCGGGGTTGCCACTCTGTCCGCCGGGATACACGCCGTAGCCGCGCACGCCGGAAGGGTCGAGTTCTACAATCATCCGCCACGACGGACCGTGGCTGCCGCGAATGGCGTTCAACGATTCAGCCCCGCCGCCGGTAAACACGTCCGAAACACCCAGCCCCGGTATTTGCCCAAGATGATCGAGATCGGTATCGTTTACATATCCCCATTTCCAGCGTTCTCCCGGTTCGCCATAATCATCTCTCATCTTTTGGATTGCCCGAATATAGGAGGCCGTCACCAGGTCTCCGAGATCTTCCGTTTTCTCCGTTTCAAGATCATCAAGCAAAACAGACTCCGGATTGTCAACAATTAAATCTACAGTTCTGTCTCGTCCGGGATACTCCATGGGATATTCACTATTGTATTTATTATCCCATATAGCCCGGTAGAGCTGATCCCACCAGGTTTTAAACACAGAAGGCTGAATCAATTCACCATCATTTTGAAAATTCCAGGCTTCCAGATCGCTGATCCAGCGTATTTGATCTGCATCCAGAATGGAACGGTCGAGTTCCTGAAGCATTACGGGAAGTGCACGAAACGCATGATAGCTGAAATTGTCCATCAGCATCTCTTTGTAATCTTCTACGGTAATATTGTCCATGCGCGCGAGCAGATCATTGATTCGACGTCCCCGTTCAAACGGTGCAAACTGCTCACCCAGGTAGTAGGGATAACTTTCATCCACCGGAGCCTGGTTGGCAGCGCTGAGGTATCCTCTTTCGGGATTCAGCGAGTAGGGATTGTGATCGTAAGGCACAAATCCCTGCCAGTCGTGAACGGGGTTGCGTCCGTCGGAAACTGATCTCCCCTGAAATTGCCATTTAAGCGGAAATAGTCCGCCGGTCTGGATGGCAATGTTCCCGGTTGTATCGGCAAAATTCATGTTTTGAGCCGGTGCTTTATAAGTTCTGAATGCCTCTTTGAAGTCTTCGTATCCCTTTCCGCGGTTGAGTTTATAAAACGTCAGCAGTTCGTTTGAGGGGTCGTGAGCAATCCATCTGAGGGCGTGATCTTTTTGAATAAGGTCGGTAACGGGCGTTTCCCGGTTTGACTCGTACACCGGGCCGTGATGGGTGAACAGCAGCGTATCAGTTACCACCTCTCCACTTTTTTTACGGATCTGCTCCACTCGTCGGGTTACCGGTTTCCACTCACCATCGTGCAGGTACTCCTGTTTTGATTCGTCCCTGAATTCAATTTCGTACCAGTCCATTACATCGGCGCCGGTATTTGTGGAGCCCCATGCCATGCTTTCGTTAAAGCCAACAATTACGGTTGGTGTACCCTGCAGGGCAACACCATACACGTTTACATCGGGTGAATGGAGCTGAACTTCGTACCAGATGGAGGGTACCGTCATATTGAGGTGCATATCATTGGAAAGCAGCGGATATCCGTACGCGGTTCTGGTACTGTCGGCCACCCAGTTATTGCTGCCGTTGAGCGGATCTGGCTGCCAGGTTTCTATTTGATTCACGTGCCCGGGAGTGAAAGAGGAGTCGGGTGCATCTGCATCCATCGCGTCGAAGTCCCACTCTTTTTCGGATGGCACAATCGGTTCAAAAAAAGAGGACTCGCTGCTCAGATATTCATTCACAAATTCCACTCCAAAGCGCGCTTTTGTGTTCGATACCCGTACGTCGTTGGAGCGGCCCGCCAGCATCTGGGTCATATATTTCAGCAGCAGCGCCGTGTGCACCGGCTTCCACTGCTGTGGTTCTGCATTCAATACTTTATACTCAAGCGGATAGCTTTCATAACTCAGTGAATTGATGTAGGAGTTCACCCCATCAGCATACGCCTGGACCATCTGTCGCGTGGTTTCATCCTCGTTCAGAAGCTCCAAAGCCCGTTCGGCACCGTACACCATTCCCAGCCTTCGCTGATTTTTATCGTACTCAATAAGGCCATCACCCAGCCATTCCGACAGATATCCGCCCGCAGCCCGAATCTGCAGCTCCATCTGGAAGAGGCGATCACGTGCTGTTACATAACCCTGTGCAAAATAGAGATCCCGGTCGTTCTGAGCGAAAATATGAGGCACTCCCCTCTCATCAAAAAAGACCTCAACAGGTTCAGATACTTCATCGAAATTAAATTCCAGTTCACCATTCAGGTCACTGATTTCAGCGTTTGCCCAGAATCCTTTGGTGGGATGGAAAAAATCACCGGCCGGAGGAAGAGAACCCAATGGCACGGAATAAAAATAGATTACTGCACCAATCAGGAGTACAGATAACAACAGAAGTACTTTACGGAACATCGCGCTAAATTAGGTTAAATGATGAATCAGCATAGTAAAATTTTCTCTCAAGAGAGACAACATGAACATCAAAACGGAGCTAAAAACCTCAGTTCGATTAATAAAATTTTCTATTATCTAAATAAGAAGTCTCCCCTAATAAGGGGAGATTTAGAGGGGTGTTCATCGGTTTTTCCCACGTTTTGATAAACATCCCCCTAAATCCCCCTCCCGAGGGTTCGGGACAAGTTTTGTTAAGGGGGACTTGTACGTTCAAAATTTAACAATCGAACTCAGGTTAAAAAGTAAAAATAAGGCCGTTTTCCAGCTCATAGGTAACTTTAGGGATATCTATAATCGGATTGGCGTCGTGCGTCATTACAAAACTGACGGCCAGGGTAATATGCTTGCTCAGCTTTACCCCGAGCTGACTCTCAAGCGTTGCGCGCGGTTCAAAAAATTTATCGGGACGGGCCTGGTAGTACCCGATTAGAAGAAGGGAGGCGTTCTCGCTAATTGAGCCGCGCAGTGCCAGGTTACTCGTCGATTTCAAGAATGTGTTCTCGATATTTTCACCTTCCGCAGGTTCCCACTCCTCATTTTCTGCCATCATCCCGGTCGAGAAAGCACCGGTCAGCCGGTCGGTTGTCAGAAATCGATATCGTATCCCGGCCCCGCCAAGACGCCGGTTGATAAGCCCGAGGTTGTTGTTATACTGGTACTGAAGAAAAATTTCCGGCGACAACCGTTTTTTACTTCGAAACGTAGACCGCGCGTGAATGTAGCCGCTGCTGATGATGGATGAACCATCAACATCCACAAATTCGAGGCTGCTGAGGATTATATAATTGTGTTTATTCGAAGTATAAAAAAGAGCTGATTCGCTCTCGGCTTCAGTCACCCGTTCGTCAAACTTATCAATGGTAAAATCGAAACCAATTTCGCCCCCCCAGCCAACAGAATCGGCAGCCCCTCTTGCCCGCTCAACATTTAAAATCTGAGCGGATGCATCTGAAACAATCAGAAGAGATACAAGGACAATAAAAACCGGGATCGGACTAAAAAACCTCATCAAAAAAAGGTGCTTTTAAATTACGTTAATTTAGATTTTACCAGTAGAGCAGCTTCATACAAAACACGCTTCCGCCGCTTTTAATAAATTCATAGGTGCTGTATTCGTGAACCGAAAATCCGGCGTCGCGCAGCTTCTTATTTACATCCGTACATCCCTGCTGAATAAGTACGTTTTTGCCGTCGGGGCAGGTGGCATTTGCCGCAAACAGGTTTTCAGCTTCATATTTTGAAACCTCTATGACCGTACCGAACATCTTGTGGATCATTTCCAGTCCGGTTTCGGCAAATGCATCGGAATAGATCATCACCGAATCGGTACTCAGCATGCTCATGCATGTGTCGAGGTGATAAAATTTTTCATCTACCAGCTCCAGTGCAATAACGGGAGTGTTCAGTTTCTCAGAGATCTCCTCGTATGCCCCGGCGGATGTACGAAATCCGTATCCGCCCCAGAGCAGCCTTTTTTTGAAGTGCCAGAGTGCATCCCCCATCCCTTCAAAACTCTCACTATTTTCACCATTCAGGTGCTGTATTTCGAAATCCTGATCCTTAAAAAATTTCTCAATTCGTATTACCTCGGGTTTGCGATAATCAGAGTTCATAATACTCATGAGAACACCCTTCTTGCCGTTTGTATCTACATATGGCAAACTTTGATTTGCGCAAAAAACCATATCGGGCAGATCTTCAAGTCCGTCTATGGCCTTTACACTATAACCCAACTCTTTAAATCCATCGTATAGGTGCTGCCACTCATTAAGCGCCTGCATTTTGTCAACAGAGCCTAAATTATCGTTCATGTGCGGATTAATCACATATTTAATATCGTAGTGAGTTGGCCGCACCATGAGCACATTAGAGGGTGCCGGCATCTCCGGCAGATCACTCAATGAAAAATCTATTTGTTCAGCTTTTGTATACACATTCTTCATAAATCCTGCTTTATAAGTTGTTAACCGATAGACCGTGGTTCCCCGGTAGCGTAATAGCAGATTTTTTTTATAACAATCATCCCGGGTGGTTCATGCCCAAAGATTTTTCTGATTTTATCTGCAACCGGCCGGACAATACCTGGCTTAAAATAGCGATGTTCTTCTAAATATAAATATGCGTTTTTGCCTCTTTTGGTTAAAGAGTGAATCCCGTAGGTTTACATATGATTTTAGATCCGAATCTCATCACGCAGCTGGCTCCTCTCGATTTAAAAGCCCGAACTATCGTTGAAGGCTTTATATCGGGGCTCCATCGCAGTCCTTATCATGGATTTAGCGTGGAGTTTGCAGAGCACCGCCCCTACAATCAGGGAGACGATTTCAAACACATCGACTGGAAAGTATACGGTAAAACCGAGCGCTTTTACGTAAAACGCTACGAGGCCGAAACCAATTTACGCGCGCACGTGGTTTTGGACATCAGCTCGTCCATGAATTTTAAATATTTTGCCGAATGGAGCAAATTACGCTACTCCATACACTATGCGGCATCTCTTATCCATATGATGCACAAACAGCGAGACGCCTGCGGGCTGGTTCTGTTTGATGATGAAATCCGTACAAATATACCGCCAAAATCCTCATCAACACATATCCGGCATATTTTCGGCGAACTGGAACGCCTTCTTGAGACAGGAAAAAAGAGCCAATCTGAAAAGAGAAAGTCAGCATCAGCAAAAGCCATACACCAGCTGGCAGAAAAACTGAAGCGACGAAGCCTGGTAATTATCATTACCGATCTGTTCGAAAATGTGCAGCATCACGAGGATCTCATCTCTTCCCTTCGCCATCTGCGACATCAGCAGCACGAAGTACTTCTTTTTAATGTGCTGGAAAATGAGAGCGAGCGCGAACTCAATTTCCCGGATGGTAAATTTCTTTTTGAGGATATGGAGACAGGAGATGAGCTCGAAGTTATACCCGCACAAATTAAAACCGACTACAAGCAAAAAGTAGAGGAATATACCCGGGCATTCCGAATTGCCTGCAGCGAAGCAGGTGTAGATTTCGAAGAGATTGATACCCAAAAACCATTTCATCTCGCCCTGCTTGCATATCTGAATAAGCGAAAACGGTTGATGTAATACTGTAGTTTTGAGGATTATTTGTTGATCAAAAAAGGACTAACAGAATTACGGATATAGGTGCCGATTCGGTTTATAAGAAACGGAAATTGCTGTGCTCATGTTCTTTAAATACAGTATAAGGTCAAAAAAATTTGCGCCATGCCTGATTTTATATACCCTTTTAAAGAGCTGAATCAATCGAGAGTAGAAGACGTAGGCGGTAAAAATGCCTCTCTGGGTGAGATGTTCCGGGAGCTTAGCTCTTTTGGGATCCGGGTACCCGATGGCTTTGCCACATCTTCTGAAGCATACTGGAAATTTATAGAAGAGAACGATCTGAAAGGACCGATCAGCGAGCAGCTCGAAAAACTGGACAAAAAGGAGTTTTCCAACCTTGAAGAAGTGGGTGAAAATATCCGCAGCAAAATATTAAACGCCTCCATGCCCGAAGAGCTGGAAGAGGCAATCAGATCGGCATATCAGAAACTGGAAGAGCGCGAAGAAAACCTGGAGAGCGTTGCCATAAGGAGCAGTGCCACCGCCGAGGATTTACCGGAAGCGAGTTTCGCCGGACAGCATGACTCATTCCTGAACATAAAGGGGGAAGACGATACTGTGGAAACCGTTCAGAAGTGCTACGCCTCCCTATTTACCGGCCGGGCCATCAAATATCGTGAGGACAATGGCTTTGACCACATGAAAATTGCGCTTTCTGCGGGAGTTCAAAAAATGGTACGGGCAGACAAAAGCTGTTCGGGTGTGGCATTTACAATTGATCCCGACAGAGGTTTTGAAGATGTAATATTCATCAACGGAAGCTGGGGACTGGGCGATTATATAGTTGGCGGTGAAGTGCTTGGTGACCAGTTTTATCTCTACAAAAAGAATCTGAAAAACGATAAGCTCCCCATTATCTCGAAAGATGCCGGCAAAAAAGAGAGGAAGCTGGTCTACTCAGACAGAAAAAGCGATAAGGGCCAGAACACCAGGGATGCTAAAACTACCGAAGGGGAGCGCCGCTCGTTTATCTTGTCTGACGAAGAAATAACAAAACTTGGAAAATGGTGCCTGAAAATTGAAGAACATTACGGGATGCCGATGGATATTGAGTGGGCAAAAGACGGTAATTCAGAAGAGATGTTTATTGTGCAGGCCCGGCCCGAAACGGTTCACTCATCCCGTGAAGGAAAAAATCTTCTGAAACAGTACTCGCTGAAAGGTGATGGAAATATCATCGTTAAGGGAAAAAGTATCGGCGATAAAATTGCTGCCGGTAAAGCCCGGATCCTCCAGTCGCCGGACGAATCAGACAAGCTTAAGAAGGGTGATGTGCTGATCACCGATATCACCAACCCCGACTGGGACCCTGTTATGAAAAAGGCATCCGCCATTGTTACCAACAGCGGCGGGCGAACCAGCCATGCAGCTATTGTGGCAAGGGAGCTCGGGGCTGTTGCGGTGGTAGGTGCTGAAAACGCTACCGAAAAGATCCGCGACGGGCAGGAAATCACCGTCTCGTGCGCAGAAGGCCAGACGGGCAAGGTTTATGAAGGCATTCTGGAGTGGAAGGAGGAAGAGGTCGATACAAGCGACTTTGCCGATCCCGATACAGACGTGGAACTCATTCTGGCCAACCCGGAGCAGGCGTTTTACTATGCGTCTTACCCGGTGGACGGTGTCGGGCTTGTACGGCTGGAGTTCGCAATCAATAATTCAATTAAGGCACACCCGCTGGCGCTGATTCATTTTGATGACCTGGAAGATGACGAAGTCAAAAAAGAGATTGACGAGCTTACCGCCCCCTATGGCGACAAGGAGAGCTACTTTGTCGAAAAATTGTCGATGACGGTGGGGACTATTGCCGCCGCATTTTATCCGCGCGAGGTCATTGTACGGATGAGCGATTTTAAATCAAATGAGTATGCTGATCTGCTCGGCGGGAAACAGTTTGAACCCAAAGAGGAGAACCCGATGCTTGGTTTTCGCGGAGCCTCCCGCTATACCAGCGATCAGTATCGCGATGGATTCCGTCTCGAGTGCCTGGCAATGAAGCGCGCAAGGGATGAAATGGGGCTGAACAATATCAAACTGATGATTCCCTTCTGCAGAACAGTTGATGAGGGCAAAGGGGTTGTTAAAGAGATGGAAAAGCATGGTCTCAAACAGGGTGAAAACGGACTGGAGCTTTTTGTGATGGTGGAAATTCCATCGAATGTAACCGGACTCGAGGATTTTGCCGAAGTATTTGACGGTTTCTCCATTGGGTCGAATGATCTGACGCAGCTTACGCTGGGTGTGGACCGGGATTCAGAGCTGGTCAGCGATATATTTGATGAGAGGAACGAGCAGGTTCGCCGGATGATTGCCACCGCAATTGAAAACGCCAAAAACGCAGACCGGAAAATAGGCCTCTGCGGGCAGGCTCCCAGTGATTTCCCGGAATATGCCCGGTTCCTGGTGGAAAAAGGGATCGACAGCATATCTTTTAATCCCGATGCAATTGCCAAAGGCATCAAAAATATTTTGAAAGCTGAGGGTAAGGATTAAACGTCCTGCCTCTCTCCACAGTTGTCTTTGTTATGTGAAGATTCAGGAAAAAATGAATGTAGCTGCAGAAAACGGAGAGCTATAGGATCTGATTAACTTTTCCGGAACTCAACCCAGCCCCACCCCGTTCAGGCAGCACCAATAAATGTCAATCACGGGCCTTACAAGCATACCGCACCTACGGCGCTCAACAATATGCACCGAACATCTATACCCATGGCCACCGCTTCGCACTGACCATGGCTACGGTCATGCCGCACCTGTGGTGCTTTCGTTGGTTTATTAATGCCCCATCAATGCCAGGCCTGTATTGAATCCATCACCGTCACAGTTTGGAGCAGCACGTCCACAGTTTCACCGAACATAGGCTACGGCAATATCGCATTAACGTCGGTTTGGTTACAATGGTAATACAACCTCTACACATGGCCGAGATCCACTCCAATGAGGGTTCGAAGCAGCATACCCGAATGGCAGTGACCAGGAGCACCGCCACGTCGCACCTTTAGTGCTTCATTGCTGCAATAGAGCCATCTCAAGGCATTTTCAAGCTTAAGAACCAGCCCCGCTCCGGGGCGGCATATCCGTAGCCCCGCAGGTTTGCAGGGCAAATCTGTGGGGATGTAGGTGATGCCCTCCAAAAGAAGCACCGTAGGTGCGGCATCAAACAGATCCCGGTATCACTGTAATTCGTGTGACTCCAATCTGAACCACACCAAGCACGCAATCGAAGAGATTTAAGCCTTACAAGCATACCACACCTACGGCGCTCAACAATATGCACCGAAACCTATACCCATGGCCACCGCTTCGCACTGACCATGGGCTAATCGGGTAGGAGGCGGCAAAAGCCGCCGTCCCCCCACACCACCCGGCATACGTTTGTCGTACCAAGGCGGTTTCTATCACGTCTTCGGATTCATTCTTAGATACACAGAGTGCAGTC
>Ga0081527_100126_pt1 | contig 63955 bp, 58 predicted proteins | sample HotLakmasection5_FD_70992 | JGI IMG/M metagenome (GOLD analysis project Ga0081527, IMG submission 70992) | Hypersaline microbial mat communities from Hot Lake, Washington, USA - Section #5 (SPADES assembly) (version 2) | ecosystem: Environmental > Aquatic > Non-marine Saline and Alkaline >... | reverse complement strand
CACCGCGTGGGAAATAGCCCGAAACAGCCAGGAAAAGAAAATTAACTGGCAATTTACGACAGATGATGCACGGATAAAATTAAAGCGACTCTATCCGACATTTGAGTATTGACATGACACTAGGTTGTTGCGGCAATTTGTGCGAAAAGTTCTTCATTGCTTTCGGTCCGTTTAATCACCTGCAATAGCATTTGAATAGACTCTTTCGGATTCTTTTTGAGTAGAAAGCGCCTTACCATGTTTCGCTCTTCAAGAGAATCGGTAATAAACTTATCTTCGTTTCGTGTACCCGATGCAGCAATATTAATAGCCGGATAAATTCGATCGTTTGCAATATCGCGGTCGAGCACAAGTTCCATGTTTCCCGTTCCTTTAAACTCCTCGAAAATCAAATCGTCCATTCGCGAATTGGTCTCTACAAGACAGGTTGCGATGATGGTAAGCGATCCGCCCCCTTCAATTTTTCGTGCTGAACCAAAGATTTTCTTGGGGATTTCCAGAGCCCGGATATCTAAACCACCGGAAAGTGTGCGACCGCTGTTGGCTTGTGCGGCATTGTAGGCTCTGCCAAGGCGTGTAAGGGAGTCTATGAGCAGTACAGCGTGTCCGCCATACTCTGCCTTACGTTTCACGTATCCAAGCGCCATTTCCGAAATTCTGATGTGGCTCTCAGTGGGTTTATCGTTCGAAGAGGCAAATACTTCGGCATTGGTGGTTCTTAAAAAGTCGGTAACCTCTTCGGGGCGTTCATCCACCAGCAGAATACCGGTGTGTATATCGGGGTGATTTTCACTAAGGCTCTTGGCGATTTTTTTGAGGAGTACGGTTTTACCGGTTCTTGGAGGCGCCACGATGAGTGCGCGCTGCCCTCTGCCGATAGGCGCAATTAAATCTATAACGCGCAGTTCAATCTCATCTGCTTGTTTGCCAAGCTCGATGTACTCATTTGGCATAATCGGGGTTTGAAGCTCAAAACGATTAATTTTTTGCCACTCCTCCGGAGATTTGCCGTTTATTTGTTCAATAGAGTGTATGTGGCGGTTGCCGCTTTGGTCCTGTTCAAACTCACCCTCCATAACCAGGCCCGAACGTAAGTCATTAAGTTTAACTTCATCGGGCTTCAGAAAGGGGTCTTTTGGGTTGTAGCTAAACTCAAAATCAATTTTACGGATAAAACCATAGCCCTTTTCGTTGATTTCAAGCACCCCACTATAGCGGCCACCAATTTTTACCTGTTGATTCTGATGAAACTGAGGGACAAAAATATTTTTTTTAATCCCTTTATTTTTCCCCGAGTGTTTATTGCTACGCCCTTTACTTTTGCGTGATCGTCCCATGCAAGTCGATTTTAATAATTATTTAAGTATGTATAGTTTTTCTGATGTATATACCGGCTTTCAGAATTTTATATTGGAAACCGGAACTTGTATTCCAAAGGAATGAGCAGAGCCAAGAAGTGAGCGTGAGGAATTATTGCCTCACGCCCGGTAAAATAGGTAAAAGGAAGGGAATCGACTAAATCAAATCAACTCATATTTAATTAACGAACTGTCGTTGTTTCGTCAATCCAGGCGTAACAATCGGAAATATTGCTTCCGATTTGAAAAGAATCGCCTGCTTCCCATCCACTAAAAAATTTGTCTTCCGCTGATGGAAGAACGGGTTCGTATGTATTTCGCTGTCTGTTCACCGTTGATGATAGTGAAGGATCAACAGAAGCTGCCCTGTCCAGATAGTCCATTACCAGCCAGTAGACGGTGCGATCCTGACGCTCTATTTGCCGGCCAGATGTGCACTGTGAAATGGCAGAAGCGTAAATGCTTGCAATTTGTAAATAAGGTCGTCCCCAGTCACTGTCAAGATCACTGGCCTGTCTTGCGTAGCTTCTTGCTCGCTGTAACTCACCTTCATTCTGGTAGAGTTCAGAAATTTCAAGCAGTACGTCCTTTTTCACATCCGCGTCTTCAATCATCTCTACACCTTCAAGCAGATAATCAATGGCAACTTCATATTCGCCGTCATCTTGTGCATAATCGGCCAATAAAAGGGAGTTTTCAAATGATTTGTTTATTTCATAAAGCCGCTCTGCATATTCTATAGCCTTTTCTCTGTTTCCTGTATCATAATAAAGCTCCGAAAGTTCAGTGATCAGTTCTTCATCTTCAGGGTTATTCTCAAGCCTCGATTCCAGGAACTCGATTCTCTCCTCCGGGTTAGTGAAAAGATCATTTCTCAGATCGTCTATGGCGTTCAGTAACTCCTGACTAGCCATTGGCTCTACTTCGTCCATCAATGCAAGAGCTTTGTCCCGTTCATCATCGTCAATGTAGTCGTTCAGGAGAATTCGAATGTAGTATCCGTCACCGGCCTGTACGAGTCGTTCAGGATCAAGCTCGTAGGCTCTTTCGTAGTCAGCGTATGCCGAATCAAGCCCTCCGCTGATCTGGCTTTGATTTTCCTGGTAGAATCGTCCGCGATTAAAATGCCATTCATAATGATCGATTTGATTTTCATCGAACGTCTCAAACGCATCATCATAAATAACGAGTGCAGTATCAAGATAAGCAGACCTCATAGAAGGATCTGACTGTTCTTTTGACAGCTCAGTATAAACATTGATCATTCGTTCGTATTGCCGGGGCAGGCTAAACCTGTTTACCCCCTGTATGGATTCCGGTTTTTTCTCGAGCATCCACTTGCCAAACTGCAGAGCCATGTTATAATCGCCTGTACGATAATTCTCGTAGAAGATGGAGTAAGCCTGAATTTCGCTCATTCCATAAGGGGGTTCGCTTTGGGAAAATGCCTGTGAAGTGGCAGTAAAGAGAAGCGCAATTGCTAATATGTACTTTTTCATGGTTCTGCTATTAGGTTCTGGTAATAAACAATCTCCGGGTTACTGGAATCGCTGTCTTACAAACATAAATTCCGCGAGATTCAGGGATAATTTAAATCCCCATATATTCTCTTTAACTAAATTTGAGGATTCTGTTCCCCGAATACCGTATTGTAGGCTTAAATCGATGGAGGAAGCCGATCTGTTGGATAGTATCCCCAACCCGGCGCTCAACATAATCGTTTCGATATCTTCGTTCTGAATTGTCAAGTGTCCTGTATCGTAAGAAACGCCCGTGCTGTATTTAAAATTCGAGAAGAATCCGCCCCTGCGGTCTGCTCTGTAAGGGTGATACTGAAAGCCAAGCCCCGTTTTTACCCTGTTACTGAAATAGTTTTGCTGAGTATCATTAAAGGAAAACTCGGCATCACTCCATTTTTGAATAAGTACTTCTGAAGTGATATTTGTAAATCTACTAAAATTATACGTAAGTCCTGTATTAATTTCCAATGGCAACTCTACATTACCTGTATTATCGGGAGCATTTTCGTTTAAATTTAACTGAGTTCTCCTGTTGTCGATGATCTGAAAAGCCGTAACATAGCGATCTGCGGAAATAGAAATCGGCATTTGAACACTCACGCCAAGCGAGAGCTGATCTTCTTCTTTAAATATATCTCCTTTAAAAGCATAAAGCCCGAAACGGTGACCAATGTCGTAGCCTTCAATTTTTCTCTCAAATTCTGTGGGCAGAAATTCGGTGTTGGAAAACAGAGGGTTTACATCTTCCTTAAGCGCCAGTACGTTTGCCGAAAACCCATATCCAAGTGAAATATACCTGTTTAGTTTGTAGCCAAGGCCAAATTCAAAGCGGTTGATACCGCCGGAACCCGTAGTGCGTATCAGGTATTCAACAGATTCGTCGGGAACTCCGGGTGTAGGAAATAACCCCCTTTGTTGCTGCCTGAAATCTGAACGGACCAAAGGAGTGAGTGCAAAAGAGCCTCCAAGCTTTCCGCGAAGGATTGGAAAGGCAAACTGAAAAGATTCTATTGCGAAAATAGAGTTTTTTGCAGTGGAATTTGCATCAGAAGAACTGATTTGATCAACTTTAACTGAGAGCGTACCCTGAGTGAAATTAAGTAGTCCCCACTGCCCCGGATTGGAAATATTTGCATTATAACCGTTGTAATTAGATACTCCGGTGAGCCCCATTCCCATTGCATAGGGCGACTGAACATCAGCCGGAGCACCAAACCCGATGCCTGAATAAAATGAACCGCTGTTCGCTTCATCATTTTCCTGGGCAAAAGCGGAACTGAAAGAAAATAACAGAAGTATGAGTGTAAATAAAAGAAGGTTCTTGTGCATCATATTATTCAACAGTGGTGATGACAATTTTGGGATTCAGCGTAGTATCCGAGGTATCAAACAAGTGGGTTGAGTAGAGCAGGCCGTTAACAGACTGTATGGTTATATACAGCTCCCTGTTCTCCCGGTTCCCATACACCTCATCAAGTACAAATTGTGTGATGTTGATGTCGAAAATCTCTTCTTCTTCCTCCTCATTATTTGTAAAAAAATCTGCATTTGTTGTAAAAATTTCAGCCATCAGGTCTGCAGGTTCCTCATCAAAAATATGTGCTCTCACCTGTGTTAGAGGTGGGCGGGCGATATTTGGTGTAGAATTGTCTGGTGAGTTATTTTTGTAGAGAAATAACTGTGCATTTACAATATTCTTTCCACTTAACTCATCTTCAGGAAGTTCCATTTTTATGCGAAGAACGTTGTTGGTGTTGTGAACCAAAAAGGAGTTTTCCGATTCAGGTTCATTAGTGCGGCTAAACACGGAAGCCCAATCCCGGGCATCAAGAATTTCATCTTCTGTTACTTCTTCTCCATCTTCGTCAATGGATGTGCTTCGAACAAGAAAGCTTGTAATTTCATCCTCTTCTTCATCGGCAGAGTGTTTTAAAAAGCGAATTGCCTCATTATTTTGAGTAGGTACAATGGCAAGTCCGGCAAAATTTTGCCTGTAAGTGGAATCCCGGTCTGCGCTATTGCTGTTGAAAAACTCAGCAAAATTCTCTTTCCACTCATTACTTAGTTCAACAGTAACCGTATCTTCATCTGCGGTTACAAGAAATTCCCCCACTTTTTTCTGTCTGTCGAACGTGATTTCATCCCCGTAGCGAACCTGAGTACCTCTCCAGATCTCATCTGTCTCAAATATTTCAAATTCAGAAACGGTGTTTTCGTTACCATAAACTACAGGATTAAAAATCAGCTTTAGCAGCATACTATCGTCTTCCGTGAGCGTGTCTACCTGCGCTCTTGATATGACAGGCTTTATAACGGCAGACGACTGAACGGTTCCATATGCGGCATCTTCAATGAATCCAATTGAGGAGTGCGGAAGTCTTCCTGAAAATGTTGGGGTATCCAACAGTGTAATGTTGTTTACATCAACGGTTACTGTGTTGGTTGAACCATCATCTGTAATGATTTCACTCCCAACAGAACCTGATGTATCACATCCGTTTAGTATTGTAAGGCTAAAGATAAGAATAAAAGCAGTTATCAAAGGATACCCGCTTTTGAATCTTCTGATTGTGCCTGATTTATGATCTGTTATAGCGGCACAATTACGTGGGCTATTCGTCATTATCGGCAATTTCTCGATAATATTTTGCAAATTTGTTTGATACATCTTCGGGCGAACCCTGAATTTTGGAAGGTTGAATTTCTAATGCTTTAAATAAGTCGTCGAACTGATCGGTAAGATGGTTACCTGTTACCACATGGTCGCTGTAACGGAGTCCGAGTTTTAATATGTCAACTTTATCGTCTTCAGTCAGTGAGCTGATGTCGACATCTTCGGGAAGTCCAAGCAAATCCAGGATATTTGAACTGTCAAAATGACCTTTGTTTTCGCCATGATGAAGATTGTAAACAATCTGAGTATTTTTGAAAATATCTTCATCTTTATATTTGGTTTTAACCAAAAGCGGAATTAAACCGGCCGGCCAGTCGTGGCAGTGAATAATATCCGGTTCCCATCCAAGACTAATAACAGTCTCCAGCACGCCTTTATTGTAAAAAACGAGTCTTTCATCGTTATCTTCATAAAACGTTTTGGCTTTTGGCTTTTCAAACATTCCTTTTCTTTTGAAATATTTGTCGTTATCCAAAAAGTAAACCTGCAGCTTGGCATTGGGAATACTGGCCACTTTAATCTTCATGGTTTCAATATTTTCGCCAACCTCAACTTCAATACCGGAAAGTCTTATTACTTCGTGCAGACGGTTTCTGCGGTCATTAATCGTTCCGTATTTGGGCAGTAAAATGCGGATTTCAAAACCTTTATCCTGTAGAGAGGCGGGTAAAAACCGAAGCAAATCAGCCGTATAAGTCATTCTTGCAAAAGGGGCAATCTCAGCAGCTGCGTATAATATTTTCATAAGAAAAGTATATTTGAGGTGTAATTAAGAGCGTTCTTTTGAGGAGTTAGATTCTGTACTACCCGTAAGGCTGTTGAAATTTTGATCATCAATAGTGTAAAACTCAAAAAGTGTGTCGCTTCGCAAGCCTAAACGCAGGGTTTCGAGCGGTATTACTTCTGAGGGTTCAATATTTCCCAGATTCACATTGCTTCCAAATTTTTTAATGAACCAGACCTGCTGCTGTTTTTGAGGCGCTTCAAAGAGCAGATGCTCAACCGATATTTGGTCAGCAATTTCGTCGATCAGTCCGGATCGAATTTCACCATTTGGCCGAAATACACCAACATTTCCGGATTCCCTTGCTTCACATATCACTTTCCAGGATCCGGCTTCGAGTTCCGCTTCAATCATCCTTACCCACTTGTATGGTGGGATTATGGCATCCGGATTTTTACTTCCAACTTCTGAAAGTACAGTAAACTCTTTACTTAAATCTTTAATGATGTCAATTTTCCGCTCATCTGAAAGCCAAATGGTACCGTTGGATACCTCTACATAATCTATTTCAAATCGTTTTAAGAGGTCAACATAGTCATCCAGTTGATTTCGGAGCACATATGCTTCAAAAAGTGTTCCGCCAAAATAGACGGGAATATCAAAACTTTTGTAAACGGCAAGCTTCTCTTCAAGATTCTGGGTTACAAATGATGTGCCCCATCCAAGTTTAACAATATCAGTAAATTTAGATGTGGATTCGCAAAAGTCTTCGGCTTGTCTAACACTGTATCCTTTATCAAGCGCTAAGGTGATTCCTTTATTTCTGGGTTTATCTGTTCTCTCTGGCAGATGGTTTAATGTATATGACATGTACCGAGTTTAGATTAGTGTTTAAGCCGTTAAAGATACAAAAGGATACTTTTATTAGAAAGCGATTACAGAATTAGCTTATGTATCTTTATTATTGGCCGGAACTGCTCTGTTTGAGAGTACTGCCAGATGACGAATTCTGCTATGGTCTACCTGCTGCAGCATCTCGTGGGAATATCTCCAAAGCCAGTTATTTACCACGGTACCGGGTGTATTGGTACGGTGTTCTGAGCCAAGGTTCATGTAATCCTGAAGAGGGAAAATTGCCTGATCTGCCACCGACAACATCCCAAGCCTGATTAACTCCCAGTTTATTTCTGAGCCGCTGCTTTTGGTGTATACTCTCGCACGGTGCTTCTCAGCCTCCGGTGCTGCATCATACCAGCCAAGCGAAGTATCGTTATCGTGCGTTCCCGTATAAACCACACAATTCCGGACATAGTTGTGAGGCAAGAAGCTGTTTGTTGAATCGGAATCAAAAGCAAACTGCAAAATCTTCATTCCGGGGAAATTAAAAGAGTCTCGAAGCTCTTCTACTGTAGGCGTCATCACTCCGAGATCTTCAGCAATTATGGGTAGTTCGCCCAGTTCATTTTTGATGGTTTCGAAAAGCTTTTTACCCGGACCTTTTACCCATTTACCTTTAATGGCTGTTTTCTCGCTTGCAGATACTTGCCAATACTCATCAAAACCTCTGAAATGGTCGACCCGGATGGCGTCGTACAGCTGAAACATTTGCCGAAAACGATCGATCCACCAGGAGAAATTATCTTTTTCAAGCTCTTTCCATTTATACAGCGGGTTTCCCCAAAGCTGACCTGTTTCGCTAAAATAGTCGGGGGGCACACCCGCTACCAGTTTTCGGTTACCCTGTTTATCTACCTCGAAATAGGCCGGATTTCCCCAAACATCGGCGCTGTTGTGATCTACAAATATTGGAATATCCCCGACAACCCGAATTCCCTTATTGTTGGCATACGATTTTAACACATACCACTGATTAAAAAACTCGAACTGCAACCAGGTCTGATACTTTATTTCATCTGCATGCTTTTTTTTGAATGCCTTTATTGCCTTCGTTTTTCTTTGAGCGAGTTCGGGGGGCCAGGTATTCCATGGCTGCCGGTTATGTGCTTTTGAACAGGCAATGAACAGCGTATAATCATCAAGCCATACACTATTTATATTGGTAAAATTCTCCAGCTCTTTTTCAGTTTCTGCGTCCATCGAGCTGTAGAAACGTTCCGAGGCTATTCGCAGCAGTTCACCCTTTAAACGGTAGGAGTTCTCGTAATCAGCTTTTGAAGTAAAGGGCAGGTAAGCTTTTTCAGACTCTTCTTTGGTGAGCAGCCCCTTTTCCACTAAAATATCGGGGCTGATGAGAAAGTGGTTGCCTGCAAATGCTGAGTAACTTGCGTAGGGAGAGTTCCCAAATCCTGTGGGACCCAGAGGCAAAACCTGCCAGATGGACTGTCCTGTTTGCTGTAAAAAGTCGATAAACTGCTTTGCTTCATGACCGAAATCACCGATACCATATTTCGAAGGAAAGGAGGTTGGGTGTACAAGTGTGCCACAAGATCTCTGAAATCTCATAATGATGTCTCTGTGCTGATTTTATTTAATGGGTTTTAAAATCATTCCTGCAAGTGGAGGAATGGGAATATTAATGTGACAAGACTGATTATGCCACGGACCCGGCTCACTCTTTAGCTTTGTGATACCGGCGTTGCTGCCTCCGTAATGATCTGAATCACTGTTGAAAATAACTTCATAGTCGGTCTCTTCAGGAACTCCAAACCGGTACACATCGTGATATTTTGGTGTAAAGTTCAGAATGAATATCAGGTAGTCGTCGCTGTTTTTTGCTTTTCTGATGAAGGAAAGCAGGCTGTTTTCAGCATCGCTGATGTCGATCCATTCAAATCCTTCCCACTTGGAATCCACTTCATGAAAAGCGGGCTCACTTTGGTAAAGCGCGTTCAGGTCTTTAACCAAATCCTTGATGCCTTGATGATTTTCCCACTCCAGGAGATGCCAGTCGATCGATTTCGACTCAGTCCACTCATTCCACTGGCCAATTTCATTCCCCATAAACAGAAGTTTTTTGCCTGGATGGCCAAACATATAGGTGTAGAGTAGTCTGAGATTTGCAAATTTCTGCCAGTCGTCTCCGGGCATTTTTGAAAGTAAAGAGCGCTTCATGTGAACCACTTCATCGTGCGAAAGCGGAAGAATAAACTGCTCGGAAAAGGCGTAAATAAGCGAAAAAGAGAGCTGATCCTGATGATATTTACGATAAATGGGGTCTTTTTCGAAATAGGAGAGAGTATCATTCATCCAGCCCATGTTCCATTTAAAGTCGAAGCCAAGGCCGCCGGAAGATGTAGGCTTTGAAACGCCTCCGTATGACGTGGATTCCTCGGCAAAAGTAAGAACCCCGGGAAAGTATTCGTGAGTTACTTCATTAAACCGCCGCAGGAAATTTATGGCTTCCAGATTTTCCCTGCCGCCATATTGATTTGGAATCCATTCGCCCTCTTCGCGTGAGTAATCCAGATAGAGCATAGATGCTACAGCATCAACCCGAAGTCCATCAATGTGAAACTCTTCAATCCAGTAGATAGCGTTGGAAATCAAAAAGTTCATCACTTCGATTCGTCCGAAGTTAAAGATATTGGTGCCCCAGTCTTTGTGCTCGCCCTGCCGCGGATCTTCGTGCTCGTACAGCGCGGTTCCGTCAAATTTGCGCAGGCCGTGCTCATCTTTGGTGAAATGTGCAGGAACCCAATCAACAATTATACCGATATCTTCTTTATGGCACCGGTCAATGAAATAGCGAAGATCATCGGGGTTGCCAAAGCGGCTGGTTGGAGCAAAATACCCGGTTATCTGGTAGCCCCAGGACGGATCGTACGGATGCTCGGCAATGGGCATGAGTTCCACGTGGCTAAAACCCATCTCCTTGAGATAGGGAACCAAATCATCGGCAAGCTCACGGTAGCTTAAAAAGCTTTTTTGTTCATCAAGTTTTCTTTTCCACGACCCGGGATGAATTTCATACACTGAAACAGGAACTTCCTGATACTGTTTTTTGGGGCGCTCTTCAATCCAGTCGCTGTCTTCCCATACGTAACTGCTGTTCCAGACTTTGGATGCCGTGCCCGGGCGAAGTTCACAAAACCGGGCGTATGGGTCTGCCTTTTTCAGCAGTCCGGGATCACCGTAGGTTTTGATTTCATATTTGTACAGGTCGCCATCGGTAACATGGGGAATAAATGTTTCCCAAATTCCCTGGTCATGATATTTTCGCATGCCGTGGATGCGCCCGTCCCAGTTATTGAACGACCCAATCACGCTCACTCTCCTCGCACTCGGAGCCGATACAACAAAATGTGTCCCCTTAACACCGTCAACGGTTTTTGTATGGGAACCCATCCAGCGATATGTATGGTGATGATTGCCTTCTCCCCAAAGCTGGAGATCGTAGCTGTTTAGAAGGGTGCCAAAACGGTAGGCATCCTCAATAATATAGTCGCTGCCAACATATGGGTGAATCTTTAGCTGATAGGAAAATCGATTTTTTCTTCGTGGGAATACGTACTCAAAAAGTCCCTCATCAGATGCGCGGTCCATCTCTACAGCTTTGCCGTTATCGGGGATAATGGTAACTTCCTTGGCATCGGGGCGGAAACATCGAAGCACCAGTTTTTCCTTGCCTTCAATTTCTACATTGTGAAGGCCAAGTACTGCAAAAAGATCTCCATGTTCTCCGTTGGATATTGCGCGTATTTCTTCGATTTTAAGTGTCACGTTCTCCTCATCAATTTTAATTTGTCAGCCATTTAAGATATAAATTTTATGACGAAATTTATTGTTTTAATACGATTTCTGTACAGATTTGCCTGATTTTCGAAAAATGAATGTTACTCAATTTATATCGAAGCGCTACCTTTTTTCAAGGAAACATATCTCTTTGATCTCCATACTTACATCTATCAGCGTAATTGGAATCACCATCGGTACTGCGCTACTCATCATTATCTTATCGGTCTTCAATGGGTTTTATGACGTAATTCGCAGTTATCTCCTCACTTTTGATCCCGATATTCGCATTGAAGCGGCAGTTGAGCAGGGAATACTTTTCGACCCGGCAATAACGGATCAGATTGCAGCCCACCCCGATGTTGTTACCGTTGTGCCCTATGTTGAGGGAAAGGCGATGCTTGTATTCGAGTCTGGAAACAACGAAGTGATAAATGTTCGCGGGATTGATTCTGCCAATGACCCGTTCATCGCAAATTTGCGCGAACAAACAGGTGAGGAGGTCAACCTTGCTATTGAAGATGGCAAACTCGGGTCTGTAATCAGCGAAACTCTGATCAACCGCTACCGGTTGTCGCCGGGAGACGAATTTACAATGCTCAGCCCTTCAGGAATGAGACGATCACTCACACAGTTTTCTGCACCGAGGGCGAGCCGTTTCACCGTCCGTTCGAGCTACAATATGCATCAAATTGTAGATACTGACATTGTTTATGTAGACATCGCAGCCGCCCAGCGCCTGTTTAACATGCCAAATACAGTAACCGGCTTTGATGTTCAATTAACGGATACCGATATCGCTGATGAAGTAAAACAGGATCTTATCTCAACTCTTGGAGATGATTACAAACTCTCTACCTGGTACGATCTCCAAAAACCGCTCTACGATGTAATGTATCTCGAAAAATGGGGCTCTTACTTTATTTTAATGATCATTGTTCTTGTCGCAGCCCTTAACATTGTGGGGTCGCTAACAATGATCGTCCTGCAAAAAAAACAGGATATCGGGGTTCTGATGTCGATGGGTATGTCCAGGAAAAAGATTAAAAAAATATTCAGGAATCAGGGACTTTATATTGGCCTGATCGGCAGTGGTATTGGGGGTATCGTTGGTTTGGGTATCACTCTCGCACAAAAAGAGTTCAGTCTTGTTAAATTGTCTTCGTCATTTATCATCGACGCCTACCCGGTGGCCATTCAGGTATCCGATATTGTCCTGGTTCTTCTGGGAACAATGACGCTGTGCCTTATTGCAAGCTGGTATCCGGCAGTTCGGGCATCGAATGTTCAGCCTGCCGATGCGGTTAGAGGTGAATAAAACCAGCAAAAAAAATGGATCCGTTAACACAGGGACTTGTAGGAGCTGCTGCCGCCGGGGTGATTAATTCTGACAGTAAAGAGCAGAAAACGGCACTCATAACCGGTTTTGTATCTGCTACTCTGGCCGATCTGGATGTGCTGATTCGCAGTGCTTCAGACCCGCTGCTGGCCGTTGAAATTCATCGACAGTTCACGCACTCGCTATTGTTTGTTCCGGCAGGCGCGCTTGTTGGGGCAGTTCTTCTCTGGCCCTTTTTCCGAAAAAAAACCACCTTTTTAAAAATGTATCTGTTTGCACTTTCCGGATACGCCACAGCCGGTTTGCTGGATGCGTGCACAAGTTACGGCACTCAGTTGCTCTGGCCTTTTTTTGATACGAGAGTTGCCTGGAACCTCATCTCTGTAGTGGATCCGCTGGTGACGGCCGGTCTGGCCATATTTATCGGCTTCTCCCTCATCAGAAAAAAAAGAAGCTGGGCTGCCGGGGCGTGGGCCTGGATTTTTCTATTCTTGACGGCCGGATTTGTTCAGCAGCAGCGTGTAGTCGAGTCCGGACTCCGGTTCGCGGAATCAAATAACAGAAATCTGACAGATTATACCGCCAAACCCACTATAGGAAACCGGCTGCTCTGGAGATTTACCTACATCAGTGAAGGAAAAGTGTACTCGGATGGAATACGTGGAGGGTGGTTCTCTGGTATAACCTACTATGAGGGAGAGTCGGCCCCGCTTGTGGATCCGGATACATATTTTACAGAATTAGAGGGGTCACAAAAAATAATTGATATACAGCGATTTGAGCGTCTTTCAGATGGCTACCTGACATGGCACCCCAGGCAGAAAAACATACTGGGTGATGCCCGTTACGCCATGTTGCCCACCAAAATTGAGCCGCTTTGGGGTATTGAAATTGACCATACTAATCCGAACTCCCCAACACCATTCGTGAACATCAGGGATGCGGGGCCGGAGGTCAGAAGCCGTTTTACGGATATGCTTCTTGGCAAAGAGTTCACTGAACAGAATAGATGATCAATCGCTGTCAGTTTTTTGTTCTGATGTTTTCTTCACGTCATCTTTGTCTTCCAGATGAAGTCCTGAACGGAGATGCAAATCTCGTTGCGGAAACGGAATTTCGATGTCGTAGTTGTTAAATTTTCTCACTATTTCCTGATTAAGCTCATTTTTTAACAAATATCGGTCTTTCACGTTGGGAATCCATACGCGAAGCTGCATGTCCCAGGCAGAGTCTCCAAATTCTGTCAGGTGAACCTGGTGCTTGGGATTTCTCATCACTTTTGGATGCTCCTCAGCCACTTCGTTCAGGGCTTTCAAAACGTTATCCAAATTAGAGGAGTAGGAAACGCCAACACCTACATCAAGACGGAAAGTGGGATTTCCGTGGGAGTAGTTTACCACATTGTTTTCCACAAACTGAGTGTTTGGAACAATAATGGAGACGTTATTAAGCGTTTGAATTTTGGTTGAGCGAATATTTATTTCGGTTACATCACCCTCAACACCGGCAACTTCTACGCGGTCGCCCACGCTTATAGGGCGCTCGAACATAATAATGAGACCCGATATAAAATTTGCCGTGATATTTTGAAGTCCAAATCCAATACCAACCGAGAGAAGACCGAAAATTACAGCCAGGCTGGAGAGGTCGATCCCTACAAACTGGAAGGAGATAAGAAAGCCAATTACGACAATAATGTACTGCGAAACGCGCGCGAGTGTGTACTGAAGCCCGGGGTCGATATCGAACCGATCCAAAACTCCGCCACGCAACATTTTTCGGGAAAATATTCCCAGAAAAAGAAACAACGAAATAAAAAACAGGAAGATAATCAGTGACATGATTGTCACGGGATCGTCTTGCAGGGTAAAAAGCCTGAGATTTAAAAATTCTCTCAGCTCTTCTATGTATTCGCTTAGTTCCATGTAATTACTATCTGAGTTTCACCTCTAATTGCCGTTCAACAATATGAACTCTGGCATGTAAAACACTAAAAAAAATGTCTCCACATGTAGAATGAACGCATGACGGAGACAGATAATTCTTGTAGTTTCTACTGTTTTACTTCCACATTCCAAATCTCTTCGGCATAGTCGCGAATGGTGCGGTCCGAAGAAAATTTACCAACCCGGGCTGTGTTTAAAATGGCTTTTCGGTACCATTCGTCACTGTTTTTGTACAGTTCATCAACTTCCGCCTGTGTATTAACATAGGCTTCGTAGTCTGAAAGTACCAGGAAGTAGTCGCCTTTATGGAGCAAAGCATCGATTATAGGTTGAAACAGCTCCTTATCATCGTTAAAGAATCCATCTTTAATCTGATCCAGTGCGTGCTTCAGCTCTTTGTTGTCATTGTAATGATCCCAGGGATTATATCCTTCGTGGCGAATTTTTTCTACATCATCAACGGTATTTCCAAAGATGAAAATATTTTCGTCGCCGACTTCCTCTTGTATCTCCACGTTGGCGCCGTCAAGCGTACCGATGGTCAGGGCGCCGTTTAGTGCAAACTTCATATTCCCGGTACCGGATGCTTCAAAACCGGCAGTTGAAATTTGCTCGGATAAGTCGGCTGCGGGTATCATTTTTTCTGCAAGGGTAACGCTGTAGTTTTCCAGGAAGAGGAATTTAAGCTTGCCGTTTACATCCGGATCACTGTTTATTTTTTTGCCAACATCGTTCATCAGCTTAATAAATAGTTTCGCCATGGTGTACCCCGGCGCTGCTTTTCCGGCTATAATAATGGTTCGGGGAACCACATCCATATCAGGGTTCGATTTAATGCGATTGTACTGCGTTATGGCGTATAGAGTAAGCATTAACTGACGTTTATACTCATGAATGCGCTTAATCTGAATATCAAAAAGAGATTTAATATCTACATCAATATCTCTCTTCTCCTTTATGTAATCGGCCAGGTTCTGCTTGTTTTCCAGTTTTATAGCAATAAACCTGTCTACAAACTCCTTGTCATCTATAAATTTTTCAATTTTTCTCAGTTCATCGAGGTGGGTAACCCAGTTTTCCCCGATTTTACTAATGAGCAGCTCAGCCAGGTTCCGGTTGCACTGTCGCAGCCACCGGCGCGGAGTAATTCCGTTGGTTTTGTTAGTGAAACGCTCAGGGAAAATTTCATAGAAATCACGGAAAAGAGTTTTCTTGAGCAGTTTGCTGTGCAAAGCTGCCACGCCGTTTACTTTGTGAGAGCCTACAATTCCAAGCGAGGCCATGTGAACCACGGGATTTTCCCCCTCTCCAACAATCGATACCCGGCTTATTTTCCCCCGGTCGTCTCCAACTTCGGCCTGCACCTTCTGCAGAAACCGGCGATTGATTTCATAAATAATCTGCAAGTGGCGCGGCAGCAGATTTCTGAGCAGCGAAACCGGCCACTTTTCGAGCGCTTCGGGAAGCAGCGTGTGGTTGGTGTACGCCATCGTTTTCACGGTAATGTCCCAGGCCATGTCCCATTTTAGTCCCTCCTCGTCAACGAGAACCCGCATCAGCTCCGGTATGGCAAGATTCGGATGTGTGTCGTTACATTGGATGGCAACTTTCTCGGGAAGTTTTCTCCAGTCGTCGTTTGTTTTTCTGAAGCGTTTTAAAATATCGTGCATGGATGCCCTCACAAGAAAGAACTCCTGTTTGAGGCGAAGCTCCTGCCCAACGAATACTTTGTCGTTCGGATAGAGTACACGGGAGATATTTTCGTTGAGCTGGGTGTCTCTTACAGCATCTATGTACTGGCCCTGGTTAAAGCTCTTGAGGTCGATAGAGGACGACGATGTTGCTCTCCAAAGCCTCAGATTGTTCACAATATCGTTTTTATATCCGGGTATTGGCGTATCGTAGGCAACAGCCAGCACGTCGTGAGTGTCTTTCCAGTTAAACCGCAGATCACCGTTTTCATCGTGATACGCGTGAGAATTTCCGTAGAAGGGAACTTTGTACTGTATTTTTGGCCGTACAACGTCCCACGGGTTTCCATATCGCAGCCAGAGGTCCGGCTTTTCTACCTGGAAGCCGTTCTCTATCGACTGATAAAAAATCCCGTAGTCGTAGCGAATGCCGTAACCTATTGCAGGAATTCCAAGCGTTGCCATTGAGTCTAAGAAGCAGGCTGCAAGCCGCCCCAGACCACCATTTCCAAGCCCTGCATCCCACTCGGCGCTGCGTACCTCATCGTAATCAAGTCCTAAATCTTCCATAGCTTCGGCAGCTACATCCTGCAGGCCGAGATTTACCAGCATATTGTCGAGCAGCCGGCCAATCAGGTATTCCATTGAGATGTAATACACCCTCTTCGTTTCGTTGGTATAGTATTGCTGCTGTGTTTTCAGCCATCGGTCGTGAAGCCGGTCCATCACAGAGAGCACTACGCTTTTATAGTTGTCCCAGCGGGTATTGGAATACTCATCTTTTGCCAGCGTGTAGCGTAGGTGTTGTTTTATGTCTTCCCGGAACGAATCGGTGTCCATTCCGCTGCGGGGGTGTATTGAATTGTTATTTGCCATGATTGTAAATCGTTAAAAATTGTAGTTGAAGGCCCTCAGTAGTAAAATTTGTTTATCGGCCTGTAAAATAGATATAATCTTAGTCTTTTCGATAAATTCCGTGATCCGGTGAAAAACCGGGACGTGTCAGATTGGTTTTAAAGCCAAGTTCATGAAACGACTCGTAAGCATTAATCGCAACAAAATCTTGCTCAAAAATGCCAAAAACCGTAGAACCGCTACCACTCATAGCTGCATACGATGCGCCAAATTCGTAGATCTGGTCCTTAATATTTCCTATCAGCTCGTTTTTGGCGATCACCGGCGGCTCAAGATCGTTTGTAAGAAGGTATCTCCACTCCTCAGGTTCCTCATTGACCAGTACATCACGGATCGAGAACTCGGGCTCCGGATTTGGAATACAGTTTTGATATGCCAGGGCTGTGGACGATTCAAACCCCGGCCAAACAGCTACAATCCATGCATCGGGCTGTATATCGAGTGTTTCAATATCCTGCCCCAATCCGGTTCCCAGCCCGGGCGTACCCTTCACAAAAAACGGTACATCGGCGCCAATATCACGGCTCAGGTCGGTAAGCTCATCGTCAGTTAGCCCCGTGTTTTCCAGTTTATTTAATATGCGGAGCGTAAGTGCTGCGTTGCTGCTTCCGCCTCCAAGTCCGGCTCCCGCGGGAATATTCTTCGTTACAGAGAAGGAGTACTGGTTCTTGAGGCCGATATATTGCTGAAAGGCTTTATATGCTTTCGTAATGAGATTTTGATTATTGGCAGGAATGGAGCTATCCGTGAGGGTCAATCTGTACTCATCAGAAGGGTTTATTTCAAAGCGATCGCTCCATTCAATAAAACAGAATCCTGTTTCAATTCTGTGGTAGCCGGTGGGTAAGCGTTCTAAAACATTTAAACCCAGATTTATTTTTGCGTAGGAATTTGCAATCCACATAAGTTCAGTCTTTAAAGCTGAGTTTGAAATAAAGTATAGGTAATCCCAAAACCGAGCCCGTGGTGTAAAAATCAGCTATCAGGTTTTTATGGGTAAATACAGCCATAATGGGAGCGTGATTATTTGTAGTTGTCTTTAATTTGCAATAGATATTTGTAAGCTTCGTCGTGGTTGTTTGGAATTTCGCCATCCATAATAGCATCTTTGATATGGTCCTTCACCTTGCCAATAAGCGGGCCGGGTTTTACGTCTAAAACCTCCATAATTTCCTCCCCGCTGATAGGATTTTTCCAGTTTCTGATTTTATCTTTTTCTTCTACCTCAGCTATCTTTTTTTCAACGCGGCTAAAATTTCTGAGGTACTGCTTTACACGTCGTTCGTTTTTGCTTGTGATATCTGCGCGGCATAGAGTCATCAAATCATCAATTTCCTCGCCGGCTTCGTACATGAAACGGCGAATTGCGCTGTCACTCACCTCGTCTGAAACAAGCGCAATGGGCCTGAGATGAAGTCTTACAAGTTTTTGTACATACTTCATTCTGTCGTCGAGTGGAAGGCCGAGACGTCTGAAAATCCTGGGAACCCATTTGCCGCCAAGAGCATCGTGCCCGTGGAAGGTCCAGCCAATGCCTTTTACAAATTTCTTGGTGGGTGGTTTGGCAATATCGTGCATAATGGCAGCCCATCGGAGCCATAGATCATTACTCACCTCGGCGACGTTATCCAGTACCTCGAGGGTATGCCAAAAATTATCTTTATGGCGCTGTCCGTTTCGCTCGTCCACGCCTTTGAGGCGAACCATTTCCGGGAAAAACTGTTCAAGGAGGCCGCTGCTGAGTAAATATGTAAACCCAATAGAAGGCTTGGGTGACAGAACAATTTTGTTAAGCTCCTCTGCTATCCTCTCTTTTGAAATAATGGAGAGACGCGGCGCCATCTCTTTGATACCGTTCATAGTTTCCGGTGCAATATCAAACTGGAGCTGTGTGGCAAAGCGGACGGCTCGCATCATTCGCAGCGGGTCGTCATCAAAGGTTTGATGGGGATCTATAGGGGTACGAATAATTTCATTCCTAAGATCCTGAATTCCATTAAAGGGGTCATAAAGCACGCCAAACTCATCGGGGTTCAGGCACCATGAGAGCGCATTAATGGTTAAATCCCTGCGCAGCTGGTCGTCTTTCAGCGTACCGTCTTCCACTACCGGCTTTCTCGAGTCGCGGCGATAGCTCTCTTTTCGTGCTCCCACAAACTCCAGATCAATACCTTTATGTTTGACCTGAGCAGTGCCAAATTTTTTAAAAACAGTGAGGTTGTCTGTTCGAAGTTTTTCGGCAGTTTTTTGTGCCAGTTTAATTCCGGAACCGATCGTTACGAAGTCGATATCGGTTTCCCCGTCAGGATTCCGGTTCAGGTAGAAGTCTCTTACATATCCGCCCACAACGTAGACTTTTTGGCCGATGGAATCTGCAAGATTTCCAATGATTTCGAAAAGCTCTTTATGCGACTGAGGTATTTCTGTCAAAATTGTGTCTGTTTTTGATTAGCTTGTAAAAATAAGAACAATTGCGCAAGCATACATCTTTAGATTCAATAAAAACCGAAACGTCTTTCCCGCACAAATGAGTCACCAGCAGAAAAGAGTAAAAACAGCGCTGAGGATAAGCTTTTTTATCTCTTTTTTATCCCTTGCAGTAAAGGGAGCGGCCTATCTGCTTACAGACTCTATTACTGCAATGTCGGATGCAATTGAATCTGTTGTACATGTGATCGCTGTGGGATTTGTACTCTATGGATTTACAATCAGCCAGAAACCCGCAGACGATGACCACCTGTACGGGCACGAGAGAATTGAGTTTTTATCTGTTGGGGTGGAAGGTGTGGTAATTATCCTGGCTGGTTTTACCATAATGTTTATGGCCGTTCAAAACGTAATTACCGGGTTTGAGCTGCAAAATCTTGCAGATGGCGTGGTTCTTGTAGCGGCTGCGGGTATTATTAATCTCTTTTTGGGTTTATACGTTAGAAAAGTGGGCAGGGAAGAGAACAGCGTAATTGCGATGAGCAACGGAAAGCATGTGCTTACAGATGTTTACACCAGTATGGGCGTGGTTGTTACACTGGGCCTTATCTACCTCACCGGGTGGAAATATCTCGATATTATCATAAGTTTTGCGATTGGAATCTACATCATAAAAGAGGGATTTGTATTAATTCGATATTCTGTGAAAGGTATTATGGACGAACGCAATCCCGATGTGCACAGCGCCATACACAACGTGTTGATGAATGATCTTCCTGATGGAGTAAAGGGATGGCATCAGCTGCGCCACCGCAGTTCGGGACAAACCACATGGATAGAGCTCCACCTGATATTCGAAAGCGGAATTACGCTGCAGAAAGCTCACAATCTCGCCACCACAACAGAACGAAAACTGATTGATGCGCTCAGGGGCGATGCAGTAGTTACCATTCACCTGGAACCTGAAGAACCCCACGACGAAATTCACCGGGTACTAAAAGGGGCGAACAAAAACCGCCCCCTCGATGATTTTATCTAGAGCTGAACAGGTTTATTTTTTTGGTTGACCACAGAATGATCGCCAATATGAATTTCACCGGAAACGCCATCTGCCTCAGCTTGGTTGCCGATTGTTGAGCGTTTCAGAAAACAATTTTTGACGGTTGCGTTGCTCTGCACAATCGACTTCGTGATGGTACTGTTCTCAATAATTGTTCCGCTTTCTATACTTGCAAACGGACCGATTTCACTGTTTTTAATTTCAACGCCATCACCAATAAACACCGGTTCGTGGATTGTTGTATTTTCAAATTCACGGTAGGAGTGCTGCTCTTTCTCCAGAATTTCGGCTGTGGTGTCGAGCCAGGCCGGGATGGTGCCGCAGTCGAGCCACTCATCCACAGTAGCTTTTCTGAACACTTTATCATCCTTCAGGAGGCGATCCAGTGCGTCTGTAAGCTGATATTCATTACCGTGACCGGTTATGTTGTTGTCGAGTAAATATTGAATTTCCTTATTCAGATCTTCACCTTTTTTAAAGTAGTATACTCCAATAATTGCGAGATTTGATATCGGCTCGCTTGGTTTTTCAACGAAATCGGTGATGGTGTCTCCGTCATGAACGGCGACTCCAAATCTGGATGGATCGTCCACCTCTTTCAGCCATATTACACTGTCTGCGTCCTCCACAGAGACCGACTCCTTGGAATCAAATATAGTGTCTGCAAATACGATAATTACCTCTCCCTGCAGATCATAACCTGCGCAGGATACGGCGTGAGCGGTTCCGAGCGCTTTTTCCTGTACCCGGAATGTGGCTGTAGCATTATGGCGTTCGCTCATCTCCCGGAGAGTATCTTTAATATTCTGGCCGAAATCGGGGCCGAGGATATATACGATCTCTGTGATGGTGCGGTCAAGGGTACGCGCAAATGTTTCTACAATTCGCTCAACGATCATTGTTCCCGCTACAGGAAGAAGAGGTTTCGGGGTTGTGTGGGAGTGCGGGCGAACTCGCGTTCCGCGGCCGGCCATGGGTATAATCAGCTTCATATGAAATTACTTACAGTTAAAAATTGGTTAGAAAAGTTCTGATGAAAGATAGTCTGTTATTTGGTTTAAAGATGTTCAGTTTATCTCTTTTTCGTGAATCTTTACTATTTTATTAAGCTATAAAAGATTGTTTGCGGAGATCATCTCTCCAATTCAGAATTTGAAAATAGTTAAGTGAACGCCACAGATAACGTTGAGTAAGATAACAGATTAGAGCATTTTATTCGAATCAACTCTGATTAATAACTTTAAGATAACCGATCATTTGGATCCATATACCCTTATAACCAACGGACTTGTTTTTTTATTTATCGCAGTGCTGCTCCGTCATTCACTGTACAGGCTTCGCTATTTCCTGCATATGTTTCAGCTGGTTGGGTATAAAACCGGTGAGTTCCGGTCCTGGCTTGCAGATCACTTTTTTGGCCGCGTAATTACAGCCGAGCATATTTTTATAAGCGTTATCATAACCTTGCTGGTTACGTTTTTTGCCGAAGATATTACACTTACTTCAGCCGCCATTTTGCTGAGTATGTTTATTCTGTTCTGGTTCACAGGAATTTCTGAATACAAGGCAGAGAGGGAAAAAAAACCGCTTGTATTCACATCCCGAATGAAAAGAGTGGCCGCATTTATTGTGATTCTGCTGATTGCGGTATGGTACAGCCTGCTCGAAATTGGGTTTATTTCCCTTCTGATTCGCGATTTTGCCGCTCCGTTTATTAAAACAGACCCCTACTTCATGGCCTTTTCGCTTGTGTTTGTAGACATTTGTGTTCCCTTTCTGGTTTATTTGGGCGGATGGGTTTTAAAACCTGTGGAGTGGAAGATTCAAAACGGATTTAAAAAACAGGCTCGGAAAAAACTGGCTTCACTACCCGATCTCAAAGTAATCGCAATTACGGGCAGTTACGGTAAAACAAGCACGAAATTCGCGATTAATACATTTTTGCAGGAGAGATTCAACGTTTGCGTAACCCCCGGCAGTTTTAACACGCCAATGGGCATTTGTAAAGTTATAAATAATGATTTGAAGGCGACTCACCGCGTTTTGATTCTGGAAATGGGAGCAAGATACCGGGGAAATATCGGTGAGCTATGCGATATAGCACAGCCCGATCTCAGCGTGGTGACGAATGTGGGCCTTGCGCATCTCGAAACATTTGGCTCTCAGGATGTGATTGCAAAAGAGAAATCGACAATAGTGAGCAGGCTGAAGCCGGGCGGAACTGCAATACTTAACAGCGACGATCCGCGGGTGAAGCAGATGGCCAATCTACGGGATGATATCGGGATTGTGTATGTTGGAAATGAGGGCTCCGTCGCGGCTGAAAATATTACCGTCGACGCCAGTGGCACGTCATTTACCATGATTTGGAAAAAGAAGGACGGATCGGAGGAGGGAAGAGCCCGCGTTCAGACAACACTCCTTGGCGAGCATAATATACAGAATCTGCTTTTGGGTGCAGCTGTTGCCCGGGAGTTTGATATTCGAATTGAAACGGCATCACTGGCTGCATCAAAAATGGAGCCGGTTGAGCACCGCCTTCAGCTTAAACACCAGAACGGGCTCACGGTGATCGATGATGCCTTTAACTCCAATCCCGTTGGTGCGAAAAATGCACTCGATGTACTGGGGGCATTCCCATCAGGTAAGAAGATCATAATTACACCCGGTATGATTGAGCTTGGCGATCGGGAGGACGAAATGAATGAGTCGTTTGGGCGGCAGATTGCCGAGTCGAAAGCGGATGTGGCTATTCTTGTGGGAAAAGAGCAAACGGCAGCAATTCACCGCGGAATAAAATCAGTAAACGATGCTAAAGAAACAGAGGTTTATGTAGTGAAATCCCTTTTTGAGGCGAATGATCTGCTGAGAGGGGTGGCCGATAAGGGAGATGTGGTTCTCTATGAGAATGATCTTCCCGATAACTACGGATAAATTACCCGGTTGTTTCTGCCTGCATGCAATTTACACAGGCTACGCTACTCTTTGAAAGGAATTTCGAGCTGTTTGCCAATAATTCCGCCCTCTTTCAGATTAAGCGCAGATACGGAAATTCCCAGAAGGCGCACTTCACGAACCCCTGCCTCGGTGTCCGTAAGTAGTTTACGGGCTATTTCGGCGATCTCATCTGCACTGTTCGTAAAATGGTGAAGGGAGTGGCTGCGCGTAACGGTTTCAAAGTTTTTGTAGCGTACTTTTAGCGTAATGGTTTTGCCTGATGCGCTAAGAGAGAACATTGAGTCGGCAATTTTTTCGGATAGTTCGGTCAGGAATGTATGAATCCACTCCAGGTCAGACACATCCTCGGAAAATGTACGCTCTTTCCCGATCGATTTTCGGATTCTGTTGGGTTTAACGGCACGGTTATCGACTCCCCGCGCAATTCGATAGTAGTGATGCCCCGCCTTGCCAAATTGCTTCACAAGATCGATTTCGTCCCATTTTTTCAGGTCTGCTCCCGAACGTATACCGAGCGTTTCCATCTTTTTCTGAGTCGCTTTACCCACGCCGTAAAAGTCACCAATCGGCAGTTTTTCGATATAAGCCTCAGCCTGGCCGGGTGTAATTACAAAAAGCCCGTTGGGTTTGTTTACGTCTGATGCGATTTTTGCCAGAAATTTATTGTGTGCCACACCTGCTGATGCGTTCAATCCCGTTTCGAGCTTAATTTTTTTACGAATCTCTTTCGCAATAATCGTGGCCGAAGGCATATTTATGTGGTTGTCAGTCACGTCGAGATAGGCTTCGTCCAGGCTCAGAGGTTCTACAAGATCCGTGTACTGAAAGAAAATGGCGCGAATCTGTTTCGATACTTCCTTGTATACATCAAAACGGGGTTTTATGAAAATGGTTTTTGGGCACAACTTTACAGCCCGTGAAGCAGGCATGGCAGAGTGTATTCCAAATTTTCGGGCTTCGTAGCTTGCCGCTGCAACAACACCACGCCCCTGGGGAGAACCTCCCACTACAACCGGTTTGTTTCGGTATTCGGGAAAATCTCTCTGCTCTACAGACGCATAGAAAGCGTCCATATCCACATGAATTATTTTTCTGATGTCTGGTTCGGAACTCATCATAAAAATCTACGAACAAACAGGTAAAAAAAAGGAAATTTTGTATCTTTGTTTTCAGAATCAAAATTAAACAAGAATGCAGGCATGGAAGAATTAAACGGTGTAACCATCTACTGGCTCATTTCAATCGGGTTGCTGGTTGGATTTGTGATCGACATCATTATGATTAAACGCGGAATAGGAATGTTTGGAAATGTTCTCTGGGGCGCTGCAGGTTCGGTGGTAATTGGGGTGACCTGTATTCTCCTGGGGCTTTACGCTCCCCTTGTATATGCTGCGCTGGGAACGGTTGCACTGCTTTTTCTTATAAATGTGTTCAGTTTCCATGTTCTGGATAATCCTGAAGCAAAAGCGGGCTGATTTCGATTTCTGAATCTCACAATTCTCATCTGCTGCCCGCTGTAAATGGTACAGTACTTTGGCTGTTGCCCGGCAGCGGCGAGCCTTTCTTTCAAAAAACCATCCGTAAATGTTCGGCAGCTTTTGACGCTCCGGTTTTTGATCCGCATGTTACCCTTGGCCGTGTTCCGGAAGACAAAGCCTACCTGGTATCTCAGTTCCTGTCGCAGCTCGAGAGTAACTTCAGGTCCTTTCCATTAAAAACCAAGGAGCTTCAATGCAGAAAGGAACCCTATCAAAAACTGGTGATAACTCTTCAGCCCGAGAAAAATTACCGGGCACTTTGTGATGTTTTGGATCAATTTTTTGGAGGGAGGTACAGTAAGCCCGAAGATCCTCATATTTCACTTCTGTATAGTCAGCTTAGCTGTGAAGACATCAAAAAACAAACAGATTTTAAAGATGGCAGAATACCCGAAAAGGCAGACATCCAAGGGATTGCGCTTGTGAAACTTTACGGACGGCCCGGTGAATGGGAAATAACGAAACAGATAAATTTTAAGGGTCAATAGCAGGAAGTACTTGTACTTCTTCACCATTATTGCGACAATAGTACACGCGTCTACCAATATAACTGAGAACAAAACCAGATGAGCAACTATAAATTTTTCGACCAGGTTAACAAGGCTTTTGATAAGGCCGCAAAATACACTCCATTTGAAGAGGGACTGCTTGCGCAAATGAAAACGTGCAATGATGTGCTTCACATCACTTTCCCCTTGGAGAGAGATGACGGGAGTATAGAGGTGATTCACGGGTATCGCGTAGAGCATAGCCATCATAAATTGCCAACCAAAGGGGGGATTAGGTACAGCCTTACCGTTAATGAGGACGAAACAATGGCTCTTGCCGCGTTGATGACGTACAAATGTGCCGTTGTGGATGTCCCTTTTGGAGGAGCAAAAGGCGGTATAAAAATTGATAAGTCTCAGTATTCACAGGATGAGCTCGAGCGCATCACAAGACGTTATACTTTTCAGCTTTATAAAAAGAATTTTATTGGCCCGGGTTCAGACGTGCCGGCACCTGATTATGGTACAGGGACGCAGGAAATGGGCTGGATTCTGGATACGTACCGGCAAATCAGTTCGGATATTAATGCCGAAGGATGCGTAACCGGGAAGCCCATTGGCCAGGGAGGCATTCGGGGAAGAACGGAAGCTACGGGACGTGGTGTGTTTTTTGGAATTCATGAAGCCTGTAGCAGCGCAGAAGACATGAAGGCACTTGGATTAACCCGCGGCATCGAGGGTAAAACTTTTGTTGTGCAGGGGTTGGGTAATGTTGGCTATCACGCTGCCAGAAATATGGTGGAAGCGGGAGCTATAATGGTTGGCGTTGCTGAAATTGACGGTTCTATCTATAACAAAAATGGAATTGACCTCGATAAACTTGTGGCTTTTAAAGAAGAGAGCGGCGGCGTTACCGGATTTGAAGGAGCCGAGATGTTGGAGAACAGCAGTTCAGTTTTGGAAGCAGAGTGTGATATTTTAATTCCGGCTGCGCTTGAAAATCAAATTCGTGCGGAAAACGCACCGCGCGTTAAGGCAAAAATCATCGGCGAAGCCGCCAACGGGCCAACCACCACCGAGGCTCACGATATTCTCAAGGAGAAAGGCTGCCTGATTATCCCTGATAACTATCTGAACGCGGGTGGTGTAACAGTTTCTTATTTCGAGTGGCTGAAAAACATACAGCATGTACGTTTTGGCAGGCTAGGCAAACGGTTCGAAGAAGAAAGCTATAAGCGCATTCTGAACGTTATTGAGACCGTATCAGACCGTAAATTCACAGAAAAAGAGCTGCTAAATCTTGCTAAAGGGGGAGGAGAGGCAGAACTGGTAGATTCCGGTTTGAAAGATACAATGGTTAACAGCTATAATGAGATCAATGAAATCAGAAAAAAACATAATCTTGATCTTCGAACCGGCGCGTTTGTAAGCGCCATTACAAAGGTTGGCCGTATTTATGAACAAATGGGTATATTCCCCTGATAAAAAAAGAACCCTGCACTTTTCAGGGCGCAGGGTTTCGAGTTACATTTTTTTAACCAAAACATCTATACCATCTGTTACGCGGGATAAATAAAGAAGTTTCACTTCGCTTACTATTATTTTACTACCTATTATTACTGTCCTACAAAATGAAATAATTTGAAGTAAGAGACTAAAGAAAACGTGTTTAGCACTATACTGTGGTTTATTGTCGGGCTTATTGCGCTAATCGGTGGTGCAGAACTTCTGGTGCGATCGGTCTCCCGGCTTGCCGTTATTGCTGGTATATCCAAATTGGTTATCGGGTTAACGGTTGTGGCTTTTGGCACGAGTGCTCCCGAGCTTGCCGTGAGTATCCAGGCTGGTGTAAGCGGTCAAACCGACATAATGATTGGAAATATTGTAGGCAGCAACCTCACCAATATTCTGCTGATTTTGGGCCTTTCGGCACTGATCATTCCCCTTAAAGTTCATAAGGCATTGATAAAGGTAGATCTTCCATTTCTGATAGTCATTACGATACTGGTCTATATTTTGGGACTAAACGGTTTTTTTACAATCTGGGAGTGTCTGCTTTTAACCGTTATCCTGGCCATTTATCTGTTTTACCTGTTCAGGCAAAAAGGGGATGTTGTTATTCCGCTTAACGAAGGAGAAGATGTAAAAAAGCACTCAGTACCAAAAGACCTTGTCATGCTGGTAATCGGGTTTGCAGGGTTGATTTTGGGTGCTCGCTGGATTGTAAGCAGTGCCATAATTTTTGCTGAAATGGCCGGCGTTAGCGAATTGGTTATCGGCCTGACGGTTGTGGCTATCGGTACATCACTTCCGGAGATAGTAATATCACTTTTGGCGGCATTTAAGGGTGAAAAGGATATTGCAGTTGGTAATATCGTTGGCAGCAATATTCTCAACTTTTTGGCCGTGCTTGGGGTTTCGGGTATGTTTATTCCCGATGCGATACCCATACAGCAGTCGCTTTTAGACGTGGATCTCCTGCTTTTAATTGGTGCCACAATTTTGTGCTTCCCTATTTTTTACACGGGAAGACGCATTGTTCGGTGGGAGGGCGCTCTGTTTCTGGCACTTTATATTGCTTATCTGCTATACCAGTTCTTAATTGCTTCAGACCATGAAGTACTCGAAGTGTTTATCGCGCTGATGCTCTATTTCGTTTTCCCCATGACGCTAATCGTGGTTATTACGGCATTTGTTGCCGAAACAAAAAAACGATACCGGTACCGGAACTTTAACCATATCAATCACAGGTAATTTCGACACCGGTTTATTGATTAATCTGGCGGATACTTTTACTTCTCGACCAGAATCCAGCCGTCTTCATCCACCATTTTTTTTGCGTATTTCCACTTCACTTTTTTGGTCTGATTGGTGCTGAGATTTTGAACTTTTACGTAGTCGTTACGTCCCGGTTCATCCTCTACGGTAACGGGTTGTCGTTTCTCTCCAGGGGCTGAAGCCTGGTTCCCGCCATTTTGCTGCTGGTTTCCGCCTTTGAAACCCATGTTTGTAGAGTCGGCATGCTGTGTTTCTGCTTTTGCCATGTCGTATTTGCCCTGCTGTTTCTGGGCTTTCTGAACCTTGTCGGAACCGCCAGACATCTCAGGGACAGCCTTCCATATAAGCGAAACGGTTTCCCGGTTTATTTCGTCAATCAGGGTTTTAAACATCTCAAACGCCTCTTTTTTATACTCAAGAAGTGGATCTTTCTGGCCAAAGGAGCGCAGCCCTATTCCCTCTTTTACAGAGTCGAGCTCGCGTAGATGTTCCATCCATTTGTTGTCGATGGTGGAGAGAATGGATGAACGCTCAAGTGAACGGGTAACCTCTTTTCCTTCGTTTTTCTCAGCTTTATCCACATCAACAATAATTCGCATTCTTCGAATTCCGTCAGTGAAAATCACCTGGATTTTCTTGGGTTGATTCTCTTCCTCAGACTGCTTAATTCGCTTAATAATATTATATAGCGGTTCTGCGATCAGCGACTCTTTGCGGCGGTATACTTCATATGCGCGTTCAATAATGTGATCAATCAGGCCATCTTCACCCATAATTGCCCATTTATCGCGGTCGAGTTCAACTTCAACTGCGAGCAATCTCAGAACTTCGTCACGTAATTTTTCGAAATCACCGGTGGGAAAATGTTCATAAACCACATTTTCTACCATGTCTTCGAGCATATCGAAAATATCACTCTGCAGCTGATCACCACGCAGCGCATTCTTTCTCCTTGTGTAGATCACCTTACGCTGATTGTTCAGAACGTCATCATACTCGAGTTGCCTCTTTCTTATGCTGAAGTTATTCTGCTCTACTTTTTTCTGAGCCCGCTCCAGTGATTTTGTAACCCACGGATGCTGGATCACTTCTCCTTCGTCAAAATTGAGTTTGTCCATGATGTTGGCGATGCGGTCGGTGCCGCCAAAAAGGGTCATCAGGTCATCTTCGAGCGAAACAAAAAACTGTGTTTCACCGGGGTCGCCCTGGCGCCCCGCACGGCCCCGAAGCTGAAGGTCAATCCGCCGTGATTCGTGGCGCTCTGTTCCCAGAATTGCCAAACCACCCACCTCTTTAACCTCATCGGTAAGTTTAATATCGGTACCTCGTCCCGCCATGTTGGTGGCAACGGTTACTGCACCCGGTTTACCCGCATTCGCCACTATTTCACTTTCGTGAGCGTGCTGTTTTGCATTCAGAACATTGTGGGGAATTTTTTCCTTCTTAAGCATACGGCTCAGTGCTTCAGAGACATCCACACTGGTTGTACCCACAAGCACCGGCTGGCCTTTCTCGTGATACTCGCGAATTTTTTGAAGTGTAGCTTTATATTTTTCACGCTTCGTGCGGAAAATAAGGTCCTCTTTATCATCGCGGATAATGGGACGGTTGGTGGGAATCACCGTAACGTCGAGCTTGTAAATTTCATTGAATTCGCCCTCTTCTGTTGCGGCAGTACCCGTCATGCCAGATAATTTGTGGTACATTCTGAAGAAGTTCTGGAGCGTAATGGTGGCATAGGTTTGAGTAGCTGCCTCTACTTTCACATTCTCTTTGGCTTCTATGGCCTGGTGGAGTCCGTCGGAATATCGGCGCCCGGAAAGTACCCGGCCCGTGTGTTCATCCACAATATTTACCTTGCCGTCCTGAACGATGTACTCCTCTTCACGTTCAAAAAGCGTATAAGCCTTCAGGAGCTGATTCACAGTGTGAATGCGGTCGCCGCGCTCAGCAAAAAGGCGATGCAGTTCGTTGAACCGTTTTTCACGTTCGTTATTTATCTCCTGTTTTGTTTCTTCAATCTTTTTCGCTTTATAATCGTCGCTGAGCTCGTCATTTTGCTCAATTTTCTCAATCTCTTCCTTTTTGAGCTGCTCAATCTCCTCTTCAATGATGGATGTTTCCATTCCAAGGTCGGGAATTACAAAAAACTGATCGCCCTCTTCATCTTTTGTGATAAAATCCCGCCCTTTTTCGGTCATTTCAATAACCTTCTGCTTCATATCCACAGAGTAGTAGAGATGTTCGTCTACAATGTGCAGGTTTTTTGCATTATCAGCTAGATAAAGCGCTTCGGTCTGCTGAACCAGCCGCTGGTAGTGTGCCTCCTGCATCAGCTTCCTGAATTTGCTGTTTTTTGGAAATCCGCGTTCGGCCCTGTAGAGTGCGAGTCCTGCTTCCTCTTCGTTACCCTCTTCATAAAATTTTTCTGCGTCGCTTGCGAGTTTGGCAACCAGTTTTTTCTGAGCGTTTACAAGAGACTCCACCCTTGGCTTCATCTCTTCATATTTTTGCTGTCCGCTCGATTGCGGCACGGGACCCGAAATGATGAGCGGTGTTCTGGCTTCATCAATCAAAATGGAATCAACCTCATCAATAATTGCATAGTGATGATCTCTTTGAACCAGCCTCTCTTCTTCCGCAACCATATTGTCGCGAAGGTAGTCGAATCCAAATTCGTTGTTGGTTCCGTAGGTTATGTCTGCACGGTAGGCTTTCCTGCGCAGCTCGGTATTGGGATCGTAAAGGTCAACGCAGTCCACCGTGAGCCCGTGAAAATTGTAAATCGGTTCGTTCCATTCAGCATCACGGCGAGCGAGATAGGTGTTAACGGTAACGATATGTACACCGCGCCCTGCAAGCGCATTTAGATAAGCAGGGAATATAGCCGCAAGTGTTTTACCTTCACCGGTTTTCATTTCGGCGATGCTGCTTTGATGCATGGAAATAGCTCCAATAAGCTGCACGTCGTAGGGAACCATGTTCCACTCAATTTCCGAGCCGGCCACTTTCCATTTTTTACCCACAAAACGGCGGCATGTATCTTTCAGCACGGCATACGCTTCGGGAAGAATTTCTTCGAGTGTATCTTCCAGTATCACAAGCCACTCCTCTTCGAGTTCTTTTAACTGATCTGAAAACTCGCGGCGATCTTCAAGAGTTATGGACTCATCGTTGGAATCCATTTTCTCCTTAATCTCAACAATCTGACTTGAGACATCTGCCGTTCTGTCTTTAATGAGCTGCCTGAAGTCGGCGGTTTTTTGTTTCAGCTCTTCATCAGAAAGTGCCTTTATCTCTTCTTCAAAACTTTTTATTTCGTCAACAATTGGCCAGAGTTTTTTTAAATCCCTGGAGCTTTTGGTGCCAAAAATTTTTGTAAGGACCTTGGATATTTTGTCTAACATGTGGGTAAAAATCGTTTTTAATTCAGTTAAGTAAGGTACAGCTAATCGGGGCTGTGTTCAACATCTTTGATGATGCGTGTGAGGCATACAGCACTTTCCATGTCTTTTTGAAGTCTGTTCTGCAGATCGATCTATACATTATATATAATTGTGCCTTATTTGTGCGTATTGACAATAACCGTGCCGTAACCGGTAATCCCGGCGATTTGCATGAACTTTCTTTTATGCACAAGAATAAACGCAGAAAAAGGAGATGAATTTTGTGGTTCGATTTTATCAATATTCTTCTTACTTTTAAAGTCTATCAAAAAATCAGACAAACAATTTCTTTAAGATTTAAACGGTTATGAAACGTACATACCAGCCAAGTAAACGTAAGAGAGCAAACAAGCACGGTTTCAGGGAAAGAATGAAAACCAAAGAAGGCCGCAGAGTATTAAGTCGCCGAAGAGCAAAAGGCCGGCACAAGCTCACTGTAAGTGATGAAAAAGGATCAAAATAGATTATCCTTAAACGCAAGATGTTTTTCGTTGCCCCGCAGTAAAGTTTTACGGGGCAAACGAAATTTTCAACGCCTTTTTAAACAATCATCTGTGCTCCATTCACCTTCTCTTCAGTTTCGTTACCGGCTTCTCGACAATATTGTAAGCGAAATACAAATAGGATTCATTGCTCCCAAGCGCATTATGAAAAAAGCAGTGAGCCGGAATAAAGTAAAGCGCTCTCTCAGGGAATCCTACAGAAACCACCAGCACATTCTCACCGATTTTTTTTCTGATCATCCCGGCGGCATTCATGGGGTTTTTATATCAAAAAAAGAGGATGTGCCGTTTAGTGAACTTAGCCGCGAAGTGGAGCAGCTTCTGCACAAAGTTACAGAGAAGTCCGGTCCGCGCATAAAGCGAAAAGATCAGAACCCACCATCAACCAGTCATAAAATTATTTAGTTTTGGATAGAAATACTGTAATTGGACTTCTTTTGATATTTGCTCTCACGATAGGATGGGCGTTTTATACCATGCCGTCGCAGGAAGAGATTGATCAAAGAAGGGCAGAACAGGCACTGCAGGACAGCCTTGCCGCAGAACAGGCTCAGCAGCAGGCAGAATTTGAGGGTGAACGCGATACAACTCAATCCGACAGAGAATTTAGATCGGGGGATGATGGTGCACTGATCGACCGAAGTAGTGAAGCGGAAAGAGAACTCAGCGAATCTGTCCGAAACTTAGGCGTATTTTCGGCAAATTCGGCAGAGGACACGGTAAAAACCGTTATTGAAACCCCACTATATAATATTGAGCTTTCAAACCTGGGTGCCGGCCCTGTTAAGTACACACTTAACGACTATAAAACCTGGGATCAGGAACAGGTGCAGATGATACGGGATACTACCCGCTCCTCTTATTCACTGGGTTTCTTGTCGAACCAGAATTACAATATTGAAACAAACAACCTGCTGTTTGAGCCTTTGCAGGAACCGGGCGTCATTTCGTTGTCAGGAACCGACAGTACGCAGGTATCGTATGCCTACAGCGTAGATGACTCATCAGAAATAATCTTTACCTATACGTTCCATGCCGACCACTACTCCTATACGATGAATGTGGAGTTTGTGAATATGGAGCAGCATATAAGCGGAGCAATTGTGGATCTTGGCTGGATGTCGGGGCTCAGGCTTACTGAAAGAGACCGGACGCTCGATGTAGCCAGTACTGCGGCCTATGTGTTTGCTGGCGGTGAACTGGAAAAACTGCAGCTCGATGAAGAGGGTGAAGCCGAACAACAGGTAAACGGTACTATTGGCTGGGTAAGTACTCGAACCAAGTTTTTCGGGCAGTATATTATGCCATTGACCAATTCTACAGGAGCCCTCTTACTGGGCGAAGTTGATGGCGTTTTGGGAGAGCCGGGCACAGAGCACACCTACAGGGCGGCTGTACAGTCGAATATTGCGCAATCTGATGAACTCTCTTTTGAAATGTTTTTAGGTCCGCTGGATTATTATGAACTCCGGGACTACGACGAACATGCGTATGATGTTGTGGAAATTGGATACGCCCTGATTCGCTGGTTTGCCGATCCGCTCGTTCGCTACCTGGTAATACCGTTTTTTACGTTCGGAAGCATGTTTGTATCGAACTACGGTGTACTGATAATTTTGTTTGGGGTGATTGTAAAGCTGATTCTCTTCCCGCTTACGCAGAAAAGTTTTAAGAGTATGGCGGCTATGAAGGATCTGCAGCCGCAGATGAAAGAGATTCAGGAGAAATATAAAGATGACCCGCAGAAACAGCAGAAAGAGACGATTGCCCTGTATAAACGGGCGAAAGTTAACCCTTTGGGTGGCTGTTTGCCGATGTTTTTACAGTTCCCGATTTTGATTACGCTGTTCTTCTTTTTCCAAAACGCGATGATTATTCGTCAGAAGTCGTTCCTTTGGGCAAATGACCTTTCGGCGCCCGATTACATCCTCGACTTACCATTTACCATTCCTCTGCTGGGCGATCAGCTTGCTGGTTTTGTACTTTTTATGTCTGCGGCAATGTTTCTGCAGACTAAAGTTTCGGGCGGCATGAGTGGCGGAGCAGCCCCGAGCGGCGGCCCCAATATGAAGGCGTTCCAGTACATTATCCCCTTTGTACTTCTTTTTGTATTTAATAATTTTGCGGCCGGTTTAAGTCTTTACTACCTGGTTTATAATGTGCTTTCTGTTGCTCAGCAGTGGGTTATTAACAAACAGTCTGCAGGATCCACGAATGCAGATGAGGCGGATATTAAAACCAGCAACAATAAGAAAGGGCGCAAAAAGAAAAAGTAACAGCCGGAGGAATAATCAGAATGGCCGGGCAGATTTGTGTTCGGTTCCTGATCTTTTACAAAGGTGTAATTTTTTGCCTTTATGAAGAGCGCTGCCCAACATCACTTTCCGCAGGTTTTCGCAAAGGATGGCCAAAAATGGCTGTTTAACCCTGTTCTGAAAAAACGTTTTAAAAACAGGCCGGAAGAGAGAGTGCGCCTTCAGTGGGTCGATTTTTTACTGCATCAAACCGATTGGAGCAGGAACAGAATTGGTTTCGAAACTCCTGTACAGCTTCGCCGCGAAGACCGTGCCTTGCGTGCAGATCTCCTGCTTTACAGCAGTGAGGTTGCTCCTTATGCGCTAATCGAATGTAAATCGGATCATGTAAAGCTCAATGATGCAACAGCCATGCAGGCGGCCCGCTACAACAGCCTGCTGAATGCACCCTACATTATTCTGACGAATGGGGTTGACGATCTTGTTTATAAAGTGGAGAGTGGCAAGGCCTGTTCCGCAGATTATCCATTTGATGTTTACCAGGAACCTGCTGCAAGAGAGCTGAAATACTGGCAAGAAAGGGGGTTTTGCTCCCAAGTGATTCATCCGGATTTAAAAAAAGCTATGGGGCTGCTGCAATCGCGGTTCTGGGTTAATGATGCTTCAGCCAAAATCAACTATCTCTCCTTTAAAGGGTCGTTTCTGCCGGTACCGATGGATCACTATTACCGTATTTTCTCAGCTGCTGAGGATCAGAAAATTGCGATAGCTTTGATGGGTTATGGGTCGGGTGCCAACTACATGACCGCTGTTCTCAACAAAGAGGGTGTAAATTGCGGGATTTGTGCTATAAACCTGGACGAATTGGTCGCGGGCGAAAACGGGAGTATCCGGCTGTTTTTGCAGAACAGGGAAATACTTTTGGAGTCGGAAGCACTCAGAAAAGTGATTCTGAATCCTGAAAAGGAAGATTTTCATAAAACTTTGGTAAAACTTCTGATGTCGTTTTTTGATTGACCCGCTCTTTGCTACATTTGAATAGAAGAATTAAGCCTGAACCGGATAACTATAAAAACGTGAATTTATGTCTGCAAAACTACACCGCGAAAAACTACTCTCTCTTTTTGATGACGACCAAAATGGGGTGATTTACCTCAAAGGAGCAGAAACCATGTATCGTTATGGAACCGATTTTGAATTTCCGTTTCGGCAGGAGAGTAACTTTTGGTATCTCACCGATGTAAATGAAGCTGATTATCACGCGCTGCTGGATATTAAAACGGGCGAGTATCATCTTTTTGCTCCGAAAAGAGATTCACAATATGCGGTGTGGCACGGGCGCATCAAAGAAAAAGAGGAAATTGAAACCCTTTACCGTCCCGATCACCTTTATTACGATAATCAGCTGCTTTCTGTGCTTAATGATCGTAAGCCGTCGGTTATTTACTGTTTGAATGAAGATCAGGCGGAGTTTATTGAAGACCTGAACCGGGAGTTTAAGGTTGAAACGGATACCCTGAGTGATGCGATTACCTTTTGCAGATGTATTAAATCGGAAGAAGAGCTGGAAAAAATGCGCGAGGCTGCCAGGGTTAATAATCTGGCCCATGTTGAGGTAATGAAAGAGCTGAAGCCGGGGATGAATGAATATGAAACCAAAGCGATTTTCGATTACATTCAGCAGAAACACGGATTGATGCAGCCGGCTTACTCGGGTATACATGCAGGGGGTGTGAATAGTGCCATTTTACATTATACGGAGAATAATCAGCCAATTAAAGATGGTGACCTTTACCTGATTGATGCCGGGTTTGAGTATGACGGCTATGCATCTGATATTACACGCACGTACCCCGCAAACGGACGATTTACAGGAGATCAGGCGGCCATTTATCAGGTGGTTTTAGATGCTCTGAACCAGACGGTTGAGATGGCAGCTCCCGGCATTAAAATGGAGGAGCTTCACCTTGCCGCCTGCAGAATTATATTAACCGGTTTAAAGCGTCTGGGAGTTGTTCAGGGAGACGTTGAAGAAATGATGGAGAAAGATATCTTTGCGCTATTTTTTCCCCACGGCCTCGGGCATTTTCTGGGCCTGGATACGCATGATGTAGGAGGATATCCCAAAGGTGTAGAGAGAATTGACCGGCCCGGAATACGCTTCCTGCGCGTTCGCCGGGAACTGATGCCCGGAATGGTAATTACCATTGAGCCGGGAATTTACTTTATTCCCGCACTACTGAAGCCTGCACTGGAAGATGAGGAGAAATCGAAGTTTCTTGTGAAGGAGAAAGTGGAGAGCCTGATGAATTTTGGAGGTATCCGGATTGAAGATAACCTTGTAATTACCGAAAACGGATATGAAAATCTTACAAGTGTGCCGAAAGAGATCAGGGAAATTGAGGCTGTTATGAACGGTTAATAATTTATTACTATCGGTGCCACGACTCTAAGTCGTGCCACCGGTTAAAACGGAGAAAAATATGCACAGCACATTTGAAGTTAACGTCCAGTACAGAGCCAAAGAACGGCGAATATTAAACACAATTCTGGCAATAGCCACGGGTATTTTAACGCTTATCTACCCCGATTTTCTTTACCTGATAGCTGCCGGCTATCTTATTGCGCTAGGCATAATGATGCTTGTATTCAAAATGCCGGCCATTATTGCTGCGTTTCCGCTAACGGCCGGACTGCTGATTTTTATTTTTCCAGATTTAATTCCTTATACCTTTGCTGCATTTCTCGGCTTTTTTGGTGTTATACTGCTTCTGGCTTTTCAGTTCGCAGTATTTGGATTTCTGACACTGATTCTAGCCGTTTTGATTATCATGAACCCCGATTCGGTAGCCTATTTTATTGCAGCTTTTGTGCTTCTTTACGGCATAGCGGATCTGATAAAGCTCTTCAGAGAGCGCGGCGCAAATCCACGGGTGGTGAATTAGACACAAAGTTTCAGGACTAATGGTCGTCGTTCATCTCAATCCAGAAACCATCGGGGTCTGTGAAGTAGATCTGGCTCACACCATCCGGTCGTAGCGTTACTTCGTTTGGCTCACCCTGCCAGTTTCGGAACTCAATTCCATTTTCTCGCAGGGTCTCCACAAAAGAGTCCAGGTCTGCAGTGCTGAAACAGAGATGATTGCTGATGTTGCGCTCCCGTCGCTCATCAGCCGATTCAATGATATGAAGCTGAGTACTGCCAATATCAAACCATGCGTGCAGTCCATCGTTAAACGGCTCTTCTATTTGCTTCAGCCCGATAATGTCTCTGTAGAACTTTTCGCTCTCGCCAAGCTCAGTAACAGAGAGCGCGATGTGGTTAATTTTGGTCTGAAGCTGCGGCTGCTGTTCCTGAGCCAAGATTGCTGAAGTGATTGTAAGCGAAAACAGTAAAAATGCTGCAAAATATTTCATGAGTGTGCGGTTTGTTTGAAATTACAGACAAATGTACAATCACAGAATCAGCAATCAAATTTCAAATCGAAAAGAATCAGGATTTCAAATCATTTAATAATTTTTCAGCTTCATCCAAATGCCGTTTGCCGTCTTTTAATTCCGGCTCAATGGTTAACAGCTCTTCCAGTACAGGTATGGCTTTGTCTTCCTGATCGGACCGGACATAGTGCATGGCCAGGTCGTATCGAATCAAAATGCTATCAGGGTCAAGTTCCATTGCCTTTTTCAGATACTCTTCAGCTTTTTCGTTTGATGCATCCGGAATCCCCTCAGATATAAAATTGGCTGCAAATCGTTCGGCGCCTCCCACATTGGCCACCTCCGACTGCCACACGCCATAAAGGTGCCAGGAAAGAGCGTGATCGGGCATCTTATCCACAGCTTTCTGAATGTTCTCCTGTACTTCGTGGGAGAGCTGAATTCTCTCTTTATTGCCTTTTAACTCAGAAATACGGCCCTTTGCCACGGCCAGGGCATAGTATGAAAGGCCCTCTTCGGGGTATTCCTGTACCGCTTTTTCTGCGTAATCAACGGCTTTATTGAAGTATTCTTCCTGCTTCTTTTCTTCGCCGGCCCTGAAACCAACCGTGGAGTGCAGCACGCTTATATTCCAAAGGGCCTCAAAATTTTCAGAATCTTTTTCCAGGATCTTTTTGTAGGTTTCAATGGCTTCTCTCTCGTCAAAAGAATCTACCTGCTCTTTAGCTTTATTAAGCAAAGAGTCTACACGCTCACCATTCTGGGCAAAAGATGCCGGGCTGAAGGAGAGGAAGAAAGCCAGTGTAAGGATGAATAAATTTGCTGTAAATCGGTTGCACATAGAATGCTCAAAATGAGTTAATAGTATGCTATAACAACATAAATAGTAGAGAAAAAGCTCCCTGATGTTTGATTAAGAAGTATTTTTTGGGGGGATTAAACCGTTTTTGAATAAGTTTTTCTGTGGTTTGGCCGGGTCAGATATTCATCAAATACCATTGCGATATTTCTGAGAAACAGCCGGCCGAGAGCTGTAATTGCAAACCCGGTTTCGTTTTGGATCAGCAATCCGTCTGCCTCAAGTTCGTGCAGCCTGTTGAGTTCGGCAGCGTATACTTCTTTTATGTCCACACCGGTTTCGTTCAGAAAAGCCGGGTAGCTGAGTTCGCCTTTACACATAACCTTCATGATCATTTTCCGCCTTATCAGATCTTCTCCGGTCAGTTTCAGTACTTTTTTGACCGGGAGGCGGCCCTTATCAAGCAGCGAGTAGTAGGCGTCAAGATCTTTTTCATTTTGGGTGTAAAGCCGGTGTCCCTGCGATATGCCCGACATTCCCAGGGCAATCATTTCAAGCTCGGCGTGGGTGCTGTAACCCTGGAAATTACGCTGCAGGGTTCCTTCGTCAAGAGCTTTGCTCAGATCGTCACTTTCACGGGCAAAATGGTCCATGCCGATATAGCGGTATCCAAGTTCAGGCAGCTTTTCAATTGCATGGATCAGCATCGAAAGCTTTTCATCCGTATCAGGAAAATCACTTTCGTTGAGCAGTTTTTGAGCCGGCATAATAGAAGGCAGGTGAGCATAGCTGTAAATGGCAAAACGATCCGGATCTAGACTAACGGCGTCTGTAATGGTTTTTTTGAAGGTTTTCCGTGTTTGAAGGGGCAGGCCGTAAATAAGATCGAGGTTTATGTCCTCGATACCGTTTGACCGCAGCCAGTCTGCCACTTGCCTGGTTTGTTTGAATGGCTGAATTCTGTGAATCGCCTTTTGAACATCGGGGTTGGTGTCCTGAACTCCAAGGGAGGCACGATTGCATCCGATTTCTGAAAGTGCTTTTACGTGGTTTTCATCCACTCTGCGGGGATCAATTTCCACGCTGAACTCCACTTCGGGATCAACCCGAAAATGCGTATGTATCAATATGCCAAGCCGCCGCAGCTGCTCCGGTGTTAAAAATGTAGGCGTGCCTCCGCCAAAATGGATCTGCTTCAGGCTCGATTTATCGTGAAAATATTCGGCCGTTAACTCCATCTCCTTGTCCAGGTAGTCGAGATAAACGTCACCCCGGTCCTGATTTTTTGTAATTACTTTTGTGCAGCCACAGTACCAGCAAAGAGAGAAACAGAATGGTATATGGATGTATAGAGAGTAGTGGCCCGGTTTTTCCGACCGTTTTTCATGCATTCTTCTGATCAGGCCTTCATCGAAGTCCTCAGAAAACTGTACGGCAGTTGGGTACGAAGTGTACCTGGGGCCGGGCACATTATATTTTTTAACCAGGCCTATAAGCTTGTCATGGGAAATATTCACTACAATAATGTCTTAATCTTGAAAAAGAATGTCGAAACCGCCATCGGTGGTTAATCGCAGGTTTTCTGCTTTTCCTTTTTTAACAAGTTCTGTAAGAGAAGTTTCTTCGAGCATAATTCGAATGGAATCTCTGGTTTCGGCCCACTTGTCGTGAAGGGGGCATGGATTTTTTGTGCCGCAGCCCGGAAGGCCAAGTGCGCACTCTGTTAAGAGTTGAGGCCCGTCAATGGCCAGTACGATATCCATAAGGTGAACATCACTGCCGTTTCTTTTGAGACGAATTCCGCCATTGGGTCCCTTAAACGATTCCATGATCCCTTCGGCTGTTAGCTGCTGAAGAATTTTTGTTAGAAAGTGGAAGGAGATTTCAAGTTTGTCACTCATTTTTTTAATCGGAACAAATTCCCCATCGGTTCTTGAAGCCAGGTAAAGCGAGGCGCGTAAGCCATACACGCAGGATTTTGATAATAGCATGCCTGTTATTTTAAGTTATTGAGAGTCTTATATCTTAATATACTAAAAAACCTTTACTTTTCTATAAAAATTCGATGGTTATCCGTATGATAAAAGGAGTGCAAAAAGAGAATTATTGCCGGAATTAACGGCAATGTGGCAATCAGAAATATCCAGAGAAAACTATTTGGTATCGCAAGTGAGGCAGGCCAGTAACCGCTTATCAGTAGAAGTGAAGCCAGCAGAAGCCAGACCGTAATCACAAAAAATATTGTGGTTTTTGGGATCGATAGTTTGGTAAAAGGCAGAAAGAGAAACAGCGTAACTGAAATAAACCCGAGCATTATCAAATGGAGATAAAGTATTCGAAGTCCGTGCTCTCCAATCCAAAAGTCGGTTGGTAAAATGGATACAGCCTGTGCCAGAATTTTTAAGGCAAGGAATAACAGCAAGGAATAGAACACAAAATGATTTTTCAGAGGTTTTACTTTTGCAAAATGAACGAGGTTGATGGATAGTGAAATTACGATGAGCAATAATCCTGCTCTTGCGGCGAACAGCATCTCCGGTGTGATGACAGATTTTGAAAAACTGAGCGGAAAAAGGAGCATGGAGCCCAAAAGTACGGGTACGTATAACCAGGCTGTCTTTATTTTGGATGTATGAGGTACAACGGCGCTCCAAATGATGCCGATTGCGGCCAGAACAGCCCAGCCTTCGGTAAATACATTCAGAAAAAAATAGGTGAGTGCAGACGGAATGAGTGTGTTAATACCATCAAAAAACTGGGCTGCAGAAACGCCCCAGGCTCCCAGTGAGCTCACAAGTAGGGCCACGAGTGCGCCATCAAATATTTCGAGTGCAGTTGTTGATTGCCGCTGTTTACGGTGTGTGAAATAGAGTATTGCAAACCAATACCAGGTAATCATAATCAGTCCGGAGATGATGGCAGATAAGGGGAGGGTGGCGAAGCCTAAATCAATCGGCTGATAGCCAAAAAAGAGAAAAAAAGGGTAGGAGAGAAACCCCAGAAAAAGCATGGTATAGAGACAGTATTGATAATCCCTTAGCGGGAATTTTTGCCCTGGTTCATATAGCAGGGTCGCCATCCAGGCCATAACGGGAGGCGATATCCAGTTGAAAAACATAAGGTGAGTGTGGGCGTGACGAATGTTATCGAGTGCGAGTGCATCCGGCAGTGTATAGATCATTCCATATCTGAATAACGTCCCGGTGGCTGCTGCGAGAATAAAACTCAGCAGCGATAGCCGGTAAACATTATAGAAAAGCGGAAAGCGGTCAGGCATCACTTAGTTGCGTCATATTTTTCAATCGATTATAAAATGCGATCATAATTCCCAACAAAACAGCAGCCATGGCCTGGTGTAACACCCCAAGCCAAACCGGAACGTGATAAACCAGCGTAAACACTCCAATAGCGTATTGGATTAAAACGGTAGAAAAGAGAGCGAGACTCCACATTTTAATCTGAAAATTCATCTGCAGCATATAGGTGCGAACCCACATAAAAATTACAATGAGTCCGAGTATGGTTCCAAGAACCCGGTGAACCCACTGAACCGTAACCACGTTTTCGACAAAGTTGAGCATGAATGGCTCAATAATCCAGAGTTCAGGTGGCGCCCAGTACTGGTACATTTTCGGGAAGGTGTTATAAACATGCCCTGCACCCATGCCGGCCACGAATGCCCCCCAGGTTATCTGCAAAATCAAAAAGAAAAGAAAAACACCCAGCCAGCCCTTCATCTCTTTAAGGGAGCGCAGGGCTTCGCGTTTCTGCTCGTACAGGTCCATTGCAAACCATACACAGCTGCCGAAAATGGTGAATGCGAGTAATAGGTGCGCAGCCAGCCGGTAGTGGCTCACGGCAGGGATATCAATCAGCCCGCTTTGTACCATAAACCAGCCCAAGAATCCCTGGCCAATACCAAGTGTGAGCAGAAAAACACTTCGGCGGGTTTGTTGTGCATCAAACTTCTTTTTGATAAGAAACCACGCGAACGGAATGAGAAACACGAGTCCGAGCACTCTCCCGATCAGCCGGTGAAAGTACTCCCAGAAAAAAATGTATTTAAAATCCCCGAGCGACATTCCCCGGTTTACCTGCTGGTATTCGGGATACTGCTTGTACTGCTCAAAAGCATCGATCCACTCGGCATCGTTCATCGGGGGGATTGCCCCCATAATAGGTTCCCACTCCGTCATGGAAAGCCCCGAGCCGGTTAACCGCGTAATTCCGCCGATAATTACCATCAAAAATACAAGAACGGCCCCGCTCCAGTACCATCGGCGTATTAATTTTTTATCTGATGAAGTCATGTCCTGATCAATTATTTGTGTTCCCGAATATTGTATCAAATCTCAGAAAGAATATTCAACACAGATGAAGGAATGATGTACAGGATTAAAAATCTTTCTTTTTGAATACACGAAGACCTGCCCAGGCTGGAATTACAAGCCAAACAGCGAGCATACCAAACGATGTTAATGTGCCTAGTGACGTACCAAAAAATTGATTGAACACCGCGCCGGTATATCCCATAAGTGCGGAGATATCGAACTCCATCAGGATTAGGATCCTGGCAAGATCCATCGGGTTAAGCATGGTAACGGCAATAATACCCGTTTCCAGCGGATAATCCCCAAAAAGAAAAATGATCACCATAATGAGTCCGTCGTAAATTACGGCCATAAACAGCCATATTACGATAGAGAAGCCAAAACCTTTGATTTTGTCATCGTAAAACCAAAGTCCCATCAAAAATCCGAGGCCTACGAATATAAATGTGAGCAAGGATCCTAAAACGAGGACCAGAAAAAGCTGAGAAGCCGCACCTTCCGTTAAACCGCCGTGCCAGCTAAGCGGCAAGGCAGCCCCAATCACAAATGCTACCATGAGCGGGGCAGAGATACCTGTATAGAGGCCCCAGAAGAGGGTGGATCGATTTACCGGTTGTGTAAGAAGTAATTCCAGATAGTCGCGCGACTGATAAATATAAAGGATCCCGTAAATAAGGCTGATAACAGGAATTAGCAGCAGCATAATGTTGCTTACGCTAACCCAAACTTCGGCTCCTCCGCCTGCGAAACGGAATAGAGTATCAGTGAGAAGTAAAAAAATGAGTCCGTAACCCACTACCCATTTTGCACGCAGCAGTGTTTGAAATTCATTTTGAAGTATTTTCCTGTACACTCTCATCATTGTGCGGGTTCCTCCATCAGTTTGGCAATGGCGCCTTCAAGCCTTTCTTGCTGGTTATCTTTAAGAAGCTCATCAATTCTGCCGTAGTATTTAATTTCGCCTTCGAGCACAAAAATAACATGATCCACCAGCTGCTCCAGTTCACTCATGATGTGGGAGGTGATGAGCACGGTTTTTCCTTCTTCTTTCTCTTTCTGAATGCGCTCCTTGAAAATAAAGCTGGAGCGCGGGTCGAGGCCGGCGGTGGGTTCATCAAAAAAGAGAATAGATGGATTAAACATCATAGCCAGGGTTGCGCCCACTTTCTGTTTGTTTCCTCCCGAAAGTACACGGAGCTGTTTGTGGAGCTCCGGTTCAAGGTTAAATTCTTTAATGAGTTCCTGCTTGAAGACGGCTTCTTCACCGCGCAGAACTTCGATAAAATGGAGGAGTTCCGATACGATCATCTGCTCGGGATAGCGGGCCTGCTGGGGCATGTAGCCGATTTGCCTCCGATAGGTATAGTTTCCGTTCAGTTGAGTACCGTTGATAGTTATTTCACCGGAATCTGCTTTTACAAGCCCAAGAATTGTTTTTATAAGCGTGGTTTTTCCGGCTCCGTTTGGTCCCACAACTCCGGTTGCCTGACCGGCAGGAATGGTAAGATCCAATCCTTTTAGTACCTGATGAGGGCCAAATGCCTTTTTTAAATTATTTATACGAATCATTGAATAGGTTCCATTGCTGGTTTTGGGTCGACAAGATTTTTTGGTGTAAGCACGGGGAATACGCGCTCGGCCGTATCGAGCAGGCCGGCCATCATGCTTCGCAGCATAATGAGAGACAGCGGCTGACGTTCAGCGAAAAGTGAGAACAGTCTTACGGGCCTGTGCTCCACATCACCCACACCATCGCGATCGAGATCGTACCCTTCGTACTGGCTCCAGTAATTGCCTTCATAAAGGTTGGGGTTCGACCGGCTGTTGGTAGATACTTCAAACACGTTACCGATAAAGTTATTTCTTTCGATGCGATTGTCCAGTCCGTTGGCCATCATGCGGATGGCGGTGCCGTTGTTATAGAATTCGTTGCGTTCAATTTCAACGCGGTTTGAAGCTTCACTATAGATTCCCACGGAGTTCGTTTCGAACCGGTTAAACTGCACCACGCTGTCGTTAATCTCTTTAAGGAGCAGTCCGTACCGGTTGGCACCCCAGTTCTGGATAAAGCGATTGTGGCGCATAATTACATTTTTGGTATACATCACAGCCACGCCCGAAATATTGTCGCGGAATTCGTTCCCGATGTAGCTGCAGTCGTCCGAGTACATAAAGTGAAGGCCGTAGCGGATATTGCTGTATACGTTGTTGCCTGTAATCATACTGCCCTCAACAAACTCGAGGTAGATGCCGTCGCGATGACCGGTTATTTCGTTTTGATGTACTTCCACGTCTTTGCTGTACCACATGTGAACGGCATTCCCCGACGTGGTTTGTCGCTCGGCGTTCGAAATGATCGTATTATTCGAAACTTCCACCTTTTCACTTTTTGCGACAAAAATCCCGAAAAAATTATTGGTAAGCGTCAGGTTGTCGATGAGGATATTTTTGCTGTCTTCTACCAGGATGGCGGCAAAATCGTCCATAAATCCAAACCCGGAATCCTTAATTTCAAAATTTTTAAGGGTTATGTTTTCTCCCATTACGATAAGACCAAATCCTTCTCCTCCGATATCTAATACGGCGCTATTTTGTCCGTCGATTGTAATAGATTTTTCGATCATCAGTTCACTGACGGAGTATGTTCGGGGCTCCAGAAGAATGGTAGAACCTGAGTCGGCATTTTCGATTGCCAATGCAAGATCCGATAAGCCCGTGCTTCCGGCGTTTGAGGAAGTGCTTTGCGGGAATGCCATTTGAGGTAATATGAGCAGGAATATTGCGGATATCAGAAAATTAAGATGCTGTGTCCGAAATAGCCTTAAAAAAAGGGATTTCATCATCGTTTTACGTTCCATTGGCCTACTACAAAATTAATCGTCTCATTCCAGCTCATATTTTCCGCGTCTGATATTTCCGCTGGGATGGGATCCTGATCCGGCAGCGCAAACAGCGACAACCCCATAGGGCTCGGCACACTTTCGGCATGATAGATATCGGCATCATCAAGCAGCAGCCACTCACCGCGCCGGGTATAGTCGGCTGCATAAAGTTTGGAATTGTCGCCAATATCCGGTGTTTGATAGGCGTAAGCCGCCATACACTCGATGCTGTCGAAGGGGTACGATTTCCCCTTATCGGAAACGAGCTGAGAGGCGAACTGCCGGTCAGAAATAACCATTTTACAGTAGGCGCACTCATCTGTGTGCAGGTTTACCTCTTTTGGTTCCTGGTTAATGCATGCACTCAGCAGCAACAATAATAGAGTTGAGAAGACAAGACTTTTTTTCATGTTAGATTTCCTAATTGATAGATGGTTATGAGTTGGGTTTGCTTGACCAGAACGCGTATGAAGCAAGACCCATACTAATTACCGAGATATAAAATCCGATTCCCGGCCAGGAGGAGGCTGTAATATTCAGCAGCTGTTTTGTACCAATTAGCGGCGGCTGATAGGTCATACCCGGTACTTTGATGGCGGCGTCGTCACTGAGGTTGTGTCCGTAATCGTAGCCCCAGATGTAGAAATCTACCAGGCCTGCAATAGCGAACAGAACAAAGAGGATGAGCCAGACAAGCAGCGCGGTTCGGTTTCCCCATATGGCAATTCCAAGGCCGGAAACTATCAGAAATATGAAGATCCAGGGCATGATTTTTAACTCGGGGATGGAGTCGGGATTAATCTCCTTCATTCCGATGTAGTGGTTAAGCCCATTGATATTCTGAAGGTCGTTTTTACTCTGCCCTTCAATCTTGTTGATGGAAATTTCCATGCCGATGCCTTCCGGATACTGAGGAGCCTCCATGTCAATCGTCCATATTGGAACGGTAAATACCAGGCCAAGCATCAGCGCAGCAACAGCCATGATGATTCTTTCTTTTGTTTTCATAACAACCTCTCATTGGGTGAAATTTTAAGTAAAGAGGAAAGGGCCTTTCAAAACCCTTCCCACAAAATAATTCTATCTATTAACTATCAGTGCCTGTTCTGTATGAAATTTCAACGTCAGAATCTTCAGGCGATACTCTTACGTATCCTTGCATCTCCTGGTGAAGGGCCGAGCAGAAGTCAGTGCAGTAAAATGGGTAAACTCCAACTTTTTTAGGATGCCATACCAGTGTCCTGGTTTCGCCCGGCATTACGAGAAGTTCGGATGTTTGTGCGCCCATTACAGCAAATCCGTGGGGGACGTCCCAATCCTGCTCAATGTTAGTGAGATGGAAATAAACGTTATCGCCAACTTTTACACCTTCAATGTTATCAGGAGTGAAGTGGCTTCGAATGGATGTCATGTATACGTGTACATCATTACCATCCCTGACCACACGAGCTTCACTTTCGGTTTTAGTAGCATCGGGGTGATCATTGTCCTCGAGTGCATAAAATTTGATTTGATTATCTACAATTAAATCGGCTCTGATTCCCTGAGCGTAGTGTGGCTCACCATCCGTCGGGAAGTCAAGCAGCAGCTCCATTTTGTCTCCGGAGATGTCGATTAACTGCGCCGAATGGAACAGCTCGGGGCCGGTAGGCAGATATCGGTCTTTGGTGATTTTGTTAAGCGCGACCAGGTATTTGCCATCAGGATTACGTGTATCTCCACCGGGAATCATAAGGTGTCCGGGAGAGTAGTAGGTATCAATCCGGTCCACAACCTCGAACGTTTCGAGGCTCCATTTCACAATTTCTGAGGAGATAAAGGCCGTTGTGTAAGCGTAGCCGTTTCCGTCAAATTCTGTGTGAAGCGTGCCGATACCGGCATTTTCAACCTCTGCCTGCACAATGGAATCATAGTTCAGGACTGGAATCCCGTCGATCTCGCCTTCGTAATCTTCGTTTTCGATCGCCTGCTGTATTTTCTCGAATGAGTGGACAGGAAGTACAGATGAAAGCTTTCCGCCGGCTACGATATACCGGCCTGTTGGGTCAACATCCACGCCGTGAGGAGACTTCGGAGTAGGCAGATAGTAGATAATGCCGGGGTGCTCAGCCGGATCCAGAACGCGAACCGTCTCAATTAGTTCTGATTTTGCAAGCTGTTGATCGTGATCCATGTAGTTTCTGTAGTGCTCTCCGGGAATATCTTCACCGGCGCCTTCAGCAACAAGATCGGCAGCTTTTCTCCAGTTAATGGCAGCGATGAAGTCCTTATCATTCCTGGACGCGTTTCGTTCAAGAAGGGTGTGGGCCTGCTCACTGTTGTAGCTGGTAAAGAATGCCCAGTCTTCTGACGGACCTTTACCTGCGTGAGACAGATCGTAGTTATAACCGGGGACCAAAATCTGAAAGTCTACACTCATTTCTCCTTCATCACCTACCTTAATGAATGATATGGTTCCCTTAAAATTATCTGCATAAGAAGAGATAGGGACATCCATATTTTCTAAGTTTTCATCCATAGGAATGCTGAAGCGGGTAGCGGCAGAAACATATTCTGTATTTACAGTAACGAACGAAGATGCGTGGTTACCTGCAGAATTGGGGATTTCAATAATCTCTGCGGTCTGAAAATTCGTCAGATCAATACGCGCAATACGTGGCGTATTGTTGGCATTCATAAAGACCCAGCGGCCGTCCAGTTCACCGTTTGTTTGTGATCCTTCAGGGTGGTGAGCATCATCCCAGGGAATATAGCCATGGCTTGTCATTAGCATGGGTTTGGTCTCTTCATTGTATCCGTAGCCATTTACAGCAGACTGTGTAAAGACAGGAATTGTGTAAAGGTGACGTCCCGATGGTAGTCCGTAGACGGGTAGTTGTCCGCTGTATCCACCGGAAAACATGCCATAGTATTCATCATACTCACCGGGAGCTACATACACTTTTTGTGCAGCGTCGCCCGAGCTTGATAAATTTTGCTGAGAAGGGCACCCGTAGAGGGTAAACGCGATTACAGCGATCAGCGGGACAGACCACCACACAAATCTTGTTCTCTTTTTAGTTGGTTCCATAATTAGTATTGGTTTAGGTTTTATTGGTTGGTTTCGTTTTCGTTGGGCATTTCAATGGTTCTGAAATATTCTACAATGGCTCTTGCCTGGTCGATGGTTACGTTCTGGTAGGGCATGGGAGACATATACTCCTGCATCATTTTCTTCCCTTCGGGATGCTTTTTAGTCATCTCGTCAGGATTCATAATCATATTCATTGCATACGTTGCGGAACGGCGATCCAGAACGTCTCCGGCGGCCGGGCCTATATAACGTTCGGTTGGCTTGTGGCAGGCGGTACACTTGGCTTCGAAAACCTCTTTGCCTTGAGCGGCCAGTTCGGGATCGAGCTCACCCAGCTCTACCACTTCGTTTACAGGGCCAATACCATGTTCCAGTTCAAAATCAGTAAGTCCGGAATCGCTTGAGCTCTGCTGTTCGCTGCTTTGTGACTGCTCATTCGATTCTCCGCCACCCCCGCAGGACTGCGCAAACAGAAAGAGGGCAAGGCCGGCAATAATGGTGAGTATAGAAAGTCGATTTTTCATCATTGTTTTCATATTTAAGTGTATTTTGTCTTAATTAGTATCAAAAAAAACCTGATCAGTACGGGGAGAATCATTGTTATTTTCGGGTTCAGTGGCGTTTTTTCGTGCAGCGAGATCGGCTATAGTTACATTGCCCATCATCTCCTTTAACCCGGTTTTTAGCCTCGACCAATGCTCGTGCAGCGGACACGGATCCAGTTCTCCGCAGCCGGGAAGTCCCAATGCGCACTCCGAAATAACGTGACTGCCATCAACTGACTGCACAATGTCCAGAAAAGTGATTTCACAGGCATCTTTCGCCAGTTTAACACCGCCGTTGGGTCCCTGGTAAGACTTCAATATCTCCTGTTTAGTGAGCTGCTGAAGCACTTTGGTTAAAAAATAAAATGAGATTCCCAGTTCATCACTCAACTCTTTAATTGTGACATAGCAATCTGCATCCTGTTTCGCCAGGTAGACGGAAGATCGCAATGCGTATATACAAGATTTTGTGAGAATCACCAGAGGAAGACCTTAGTTTAAGTATTAAGAGTAATTAGTATTAATATAAAAGTATCCGAAACTCATTGTCAACACAATTTTCTGAATTCTTACCGGATTATTCACCAGATTTTTTATTGAAGTTGGGCCCAGTTCGTTTTCTGTAGCTGACAATACGTTTCCAAATCAATGCGGCAAAAAGCAATACTGAGATGAGAAACAGTCCTCTTCCTGCAGGGGCGAGAATGGCTGAGTACACATCAAAAATGGAGAGCAGAAGAAGAAAAAGCCCCCCGTTAAACAGAATTGCCATAAGCGTAGCTATGCGCGAATTGCCTCTGGGTTCACCCTTCAGATATCGCGGGAACATCCAAAAGGCGGTACCCATTACAAACTGAACCATCCAGCCCCAAATTGCCAGTTCGAAATGTACAGGCAGAAGTGCCCACATAGCCGGATGAATCGGGGCAGCTTTATGAATCAACAGAAGCCCGCCGATAACAGTGGCGATTGCAAGATAAACCAGCGAAAGGCGAATCATCCAGATCGATTGTGGGGGCATCAGCTGTCTCCGGATTTTTTCTTTCGGGTTGATTTCGGCTGTAGCCGGGGCCAGATTTCTGCAATGTAGAGCAGAATGCCCAGTATCTGCAGCAAAGACGAGACGATAACGGAAAGTGTGATCAATGAATCTCCCTGAAACATGGGAATGAACGGCTCAGACAGAAAACGAAGAACGAGTCCGCTGTTTAAAAGAAGAAAAGAGGCAACGGTGATTTTGGATTGCTCCTTTAACCGATCCCTCTTTTTTCTTGGAAACATCCAGATGGAGACGCCGATAATGACCTGGGTAATCCAGCCTATAACCAGCATATGCCAGTAAACGGGCAGGAGCAGCGCGCCGGCTGAATGAACAGGCAGCTCAGCCAGAAATGCCAGTATGATTCCGGTAATAAACCAAAATATTCCGGCTTTTATGAACCAGCGGGTAATGGGAGGCATAGAATAATTTTTTAAAAACACCGGCAGCTTCCAAAAGGGGCTGCCGGTTGTTACATTCTGTTTACGTTAATTCCGCTTCGGCTTTCTTGAACAAAATATTGTTTTCGAGATGAACATGCTTGTGCAGATCCTGCTCGAATCCTTCCAGGTTTTGGTAAAGGATCCGATATGTGGTACATCCATCGGCAGGGGGTGTAAAGCGATTGCTAAGCTCATTTATCTGCGCCATTATCGCTCCGGCTTCTTCATGATCATCCACCAGTTTATTAAGGGCAGATACAAACGTTTCATGATCAACGCTGTTTTCACCATCATTCAAGTATGATTTTATCAGTGGGAAAACGTTTTTTTCTTCATCTTCGAGGTGCTCAAGAAGCTCTTTGGCAAGCTCACTGAACAGCTTGTAGATCTTAATATTTTCAGGATGACGTTCTCCGTGTACGTTTGCCACCTTGGCTGCATACGCTAAAATCTGCGGTATTTTTTCCCGTACAAACTGATGATGGGTGTTTTCGATATAGTCGATCAGAAATCCAGGAGACCAGCTGCTGTAGTTTTCTGAACCAGAAGTTGGCGTATTCAGTACCTGAAGAAGTTTTTGAGCAACATCATCAGATGAAATCCCTTTTTTTGATGTGACTGATTCAAGAGTCTTGTGTCCGCCGCAGCAGAAGTCGATGCCATATTCGCGAAATACATCGGCTGCGTGATAGTTTTTCGCAACTATTTCGCCTACAGGTACAGTTTTTAAATCGGTAAAGTGCATAATATTATTTTATTTATGAGTGTATATGTTCTAGCAGCTATTGAAAGAGTAATAACAATCCATATTTAAAAATTAGGGCACGATAAGAGGAATCATCTGAATCTTTCTGAGCAATTCATCAAAAGTAAATTCCACTATTGGCATTACCGGCTGCAGGGTGCCAATAGAGACAGAGAGCGTTATGAAGTAAAACGATTCATTCCTTTATCAATTAGCAGTTATAAGAGTACCTTGTCTTAAAATGCAAAAGAATTGTGAAGGCGTTATAAAGTTATAAGAGTACCTTGTCTTATTTATATGATAAAGTACTTTGGAGCGCGAACAGTTATAAGAATTAGGACTATAAATACTTATTATGGCCTGCCAGGTAAGAAAGCTGAAATTAAAGAATAGTGTATCTTATTGTAGTGTAGTTATTTACAAAGATTAAAATACGTTTTGGTTTTGTGAGAACTATTTATTGTATATTTTCATTTCTCAATTCACGGGGTACGACACCTTTCTATTTTAAATTTCATCTTACACGGGCAGTTAACAGAATGGCGGTCTTTTTTTCTTTTCTAATGGCTATTTCAGTGTTAGTAATGCCTGCTTTCTCCGTAGATTCAGAGTCTTCAAAGCTTCAGCAAGAGCAGATCACAGTTCGGCAGGAGGCTGTAAATGTTGACAATCTTGAGCAAGTTTCGAGGACCCGGGCGGCAGCCGACAGCCTTCAGGCGCTGGCAGACAGAGCGAGGAATGAGAATCCGCAGTCTGCCATCTATGCTGCACTGGAATCTCTGGATATTTCTGAAACGATCGGGTATGAGCAGGGAGTTGCTACGGCTAATAAGATTCTTGGCAGTATCTATCTGTTGCTGGGCGACTATGAAATCGCCCTTGAATACCTTATCACAGCACTTGAGCTGAATAGTGAACTTGAAAACCGGCCCGAAGTTGGCAGCGTTATGAATATGATTGCCAGTCTGCATGTTTTACAGGAAAATTATGATCGCGCTATTGACTATTACACCGAAGCAAAGATGATGATGGAGGAGCTTGGGCAGGCAGAGACGGTAGGTTCGCTCACAATGAATATCGGGGTTGCGCACTACTATATGGAGAACTACGAAGAAGCGCTGGCCCATTATGAAGAGGCAAGAGAAATAGGGGAAAGCGATGAGGTGGAAAATCTCAGGCTCTACATGATAGCCATTACCAATATTGGTAATGTGCTTATTGAACTCGGAGAATATACCCGGGCTGAAGATTATTTAACGGAAGCAATTGACTATTTTCGTGAAAACAGGCTGAATGTAAATCTGAGCGGCACCCATCTGTACCTGGCGAAACTGTATCACCGAACGAGAGAGTATGAAAAGGCACTCGAGCAGGCTGAAAACGGCAGAGCACTGTCCGAAGAGATTGAGCAGAGCCAGTACATACTCGAATCGTATGAACTGCTGGCCCAGATCTACGAAGAGATGGGTGATTATGAACAGGCGTACATAAATTTCAAAAAGCATTATCAGGAGCAGCAATTCGTTTTTAATGAAGAGAGTTCGAAGCAGATAAACAGATTGCAAACGCAGTATGAAGTGGAGCAAAAAAATCAGGAAATAGAGCTTCTGAATACGGAAGTAGCGCTGCAGGAGGCCGAGGTTAACCGTCAAAAATTGTGGAGAAACTTTCTGATCGCAGGTGTGGTGATGCTTGCCATTGTTCTGGTTCTTCTGTTTCGCTATAACTCTCTTCGAAAACAGGCTAATGTGCTTTTGAAACAGCGTCAAAAAGAGATTGAAGAGCAAAATAAACAGCTTGTACGACTGAATGAAGAGAAAAACGAATTCCTGAATATTGCTGCGCATGATCTGCGGGGCCCTTTATCCTCACTGGTTGGTGTGGCCGAGCTTTTGGCGCATTCTGATGAAACAGACAGAACATCGAGGCAGGAGTACATCGATATCATAAAAGAGTCGACCACCCGTATGCTTAACATGATCAATGATCTGCTTGATGTGAACAGTATCGAAAACAACCAAAGCCGGGTGAACGCAGCAAAAATGGACGTGGTGCCGGTTGCGGACAGGCTGGCCGAAATCTACAGGGCACAGGCCGCGGGCAAAAATATTTGGGTTGAGGCCGATATTCGGTTCAGGCCATTGAAAATTAATGCGGATGAGAGCCACCTGCGAAGCATCATTGAAAATCTTCTGTCAAACGCAGTGAAATTTTCTGAATCCGGAAGTAGCGTCACCATACGGCTCGAAAAGGAGCACGACACGGCAAAAATCACTGTAATCGACGAAGGCCCCGGGATTACGGAGGAAGATCAGAAACAATTATTCGGACGCTATACGCGCCTTTCCAACAAACCCACCGGCGACGAATCCTCTGTAGGGCTCGGCCTCTACATCGTTAAAAACCTCACCGAAGCGATGAATGGACGAATACGCTGTGAGAGTGCCCCCGGAAAAGGCAGTAAATTTATCGTTACGTTTCCGCTGGTAGCTTAAACCCGGAATTTCGTTCAGGAACTATTTAGATGGCACTCGTGACCCTGATAAAGCGAAAACCTGATGAGTAATTAGCTGTCAATTTTGTCCCATTCCTGCTACATTATTTAATGTTCGCTAAATAAACTGTAAGTATATAGGAGCGAATTCTATAAGCACCTTAATTTTAACTTCGGTAACCAACCGATACAATGTCCAGGTTTCATATGCCTTTCAAAACGACAACCATCTTTTCTATTGCGATTTTAGCCACTCTGATTTTTTTTCTATGCGGTGCATTCCATACCGCTGATGCCCAGGAGATATTTGGACACGGGCACGATACAGAGTCACCCTCATTTGAAAATAAATTTATTGACGGTCTTGAGTATCGCAATATCGGCCCGTTTCGCGGCGGACGATCGGTTGCGGTTGCCGGGCATGATGATCAGCCCCACACCTACTACACAGGTTTTACAGGTGGTGGCGTCTACAAAACCACAGATGGCGGCATTAACTGGGTGAACGTATCTGACGGATATTTTAAAACCGGCTCTGTTGGCGCTCTCTCGGTGGCACCCTCGGATCCTAACGTAATTTATGCCGGTATGGGTGAAACCTGTATTCGCGGCAATATGTCTGCGGGCGACGGAATCTATAAATCCCTCGACGGCGGAGATAGCTGGCAGCACATCGGTCTTGGAAACTCTCACTTTGTGGGGGAGATTGTGGTTCATCCTGATAATCCGGACGTTATCTGGGTAGCAGCCATGGGGCATGTGTTTGGGACAGAGGGAAATAATGAGCGCGGAGTTTTTAAAACGACTGATGGCGGAGAGACCTGGGAAAAAGTTCTCTATCATAATGAACGGACCGGGGCCGTGGATATCGAGATAGATCCAAACAATCCAAGAGTGCTGTACGCTTCTTTGTGGGAGGCCTACCGTAATCCGTGGGAGATGTCGAGCGGCGGCGAGGGTAGCGGTTTATACAAAAGTACTGATGGCGGAGAGACCTGGGAAAATATCTCGCAGCACCCCGGGATGCCTAAAGGATTGCTGGGTAAAATAGGCGTCGCCATCTCGCCCGTAAACCCGGATCGCGTCTGGGCGATCATCGAAAATGACAACGGTGGTGTATTCCGGTCAGACGACAGTGGGAAAACGTGGAGCCTGATCAACAGCGACCGCGAACTTCGCCAGCGTGCCTGGTACTACAAGCACATTGTGGCGGGCACGGAGAGCGAGAATGACGTGTATGTTCTCAATGTCGGTTTCTACAAATCTACCGACGGCGGAAGATCGTTTGAAAGGAAAGGAACACCCCACGCAGACCATCACGATTTATGGATTTCTTCTACCGACGGAAAACGCATGGTTGTTGCTGACGATGGCGGCGGGCAGGTTTCCTATAATGACGGTGCAAGCTGGTCGTCCTATCATAAATATGCAACCGCACAGTTTTACCAGGTAATTCTGGACGATCAGTTTCCTTACAGAGTATATGGTGCACAGCAGGATAACAGCACCGTGGGGATTGCAAGCCGTACTGCCGGTTCCGGAATCACAGAACGGGACTGGGCACCGGTTGCGGGGGGTGAGAGCGGTTATATCGCACCGGATCCAAGTGATCCAAACGTTACCTATGGAGGAAGCTACGGCGGTTATTTTAACAAATTCAACGATTTTACACATCAAAGCGACCGCATTGATGTATGGCCGGATAACCCAATGGGTGCAGGAGCCGAAGATTTGAAGTATCGCTTTCAATGGACGTTCCCGATCTACATTTCACCCCACAACCCGGATATCCTGTATGCTACATCTCAATATGTTCATCGCTCGGATGATGAAGGAATGAGCTGGGATACGATCAGCGGAGATCTTACACGCGACGATAAATCAAAGCAGCAGGAATCCGGCGGCCCCATCACCAAGGACGACACAAGCGTGGAATACTACAACACGGTATTTACATTTGCTGAATCTCCCGTTGAGCCCGGAGTGCTGTGGACCGGTGCCGATGACGGACTGATTCACGTGAGCCGTGATAATGGTGAGAGCTGGACTGAGGTAACCCCGGCCGGAATGCCGGAAGCGATGGCAAGCATTATTGACCCCTCTCCGCACGATGCGGGAACGGCTTATCTTGCAGGCACACGATACAAGTTCGATGATTTTTCACCCATGCTATACAAAACCACGAACTATGGCCGGAGCTGGACGAAAATCACCAACGGCATCCCCAGCCTGGATTTTACACGTGTAATCCGTGAAGATCCCAATCGCAAAGGACTGCTGTATACAGGAACCGAAACGGGCGTTTATGTTTCATTCAATGACGGTGAGCTCTGGCAGCCTCTGCAGTTAAATCTGCCGGCGGTACCTATTACCGACCTTGCCGTACACGAGCGGGATAAAGATCTGGTTGTAGCTACACAGGGGAGATCTTTCTGGATTCTGGATGACCTGGCGGTGCTTCATCAGATGAGCGACAAGATCAAAAATGATGATTACTATCTATACCGCCCCGAAACAACCTACCTGTTCGGCAATCACCGGGAAATTCCGCCGGGAGAAACTCTTGGAGAGAATCCTGAAGACGGCGTGGTAGTGTACTACAATCTCAATAAAACGGGTGATAATGAGATTAAGCTCGAGTTTACCGAGCCTGATGGCGACGTGATCCGCACGTTTTCAAGTAAGGAAGATCTGGAAGGTAAGCCGGTGACAGAGTCAGATGAATTTTATGAGGAGGAGCACGATGTACCATCGGACGTCCTCACTTTGAAAGAGGGCCTGAACTCCTTTGTATGGGATATGCGCTACCCGGGTGCAGCCGATCTTGAGGGCCGGCAAATTCTGTGGTCCGGGTCAACCATCGGAGCCAAAGCCATTCCCGGCGCATATGAAGTTCGCCTTATTGTGGACGATGAGATAGTTATGAGCCAGCCTTTCGAAATCACCAAAGATCCGCGTATTGATACCACTCAGGATGATTTTGAAGCACAGTTTGAGCTGCATCAAACCATTATCGCCAAACTGGATACCACCCACAAAACCATCAACCGTATTCGGGAGCTGAAAGAAGAGCTGAACGACATCAAGTCTGACTTTTCAGATGATGAGGGTGTACAGGAAAGGGCCAACACCATGCTGGAACTGCTTTCAGACGTTGAGGGTGAACTGGTTCAGACAAAAGCGGAATCTTTTCAGGACGTACTGAACTACGAAATCAAACTGAATAACAAACTTGCCGCGCTTGCAAATACAGTGGCGACAGGCAGCAATCGACCCACCAAACAGCAGTACGCCGTGTATGACGATCTTGCTGAAAAGGTGGATGCACAGTTCGAAAGGATAGAGCCGATTCTTAACGGTGAACTGCCGGAAATGACCCGTGAAATAGAGGAGATGCCCATTCGGATTGACTGATGTGGAACGAGCATCTAAAGAACTGCTTATAGCACAAATATGGAGATTTGAATTGCCATCGGTGTTTTCACTCAATCGGTTCCAGAAGAGCCGAAAAATGCCTCAGCACCGGTGAGGAGGAAGTGATTTTGTAGCCTCTTAGTTTATCCCTTTGCTGATGTGCCGCCAGGATTACTTCGAGCAGAAAATCGACATGGCTTTGGGTATACACCCGCCTTGGAAACGCCAGCCGAACGAGCTCCATGGCGGCAGGCTTTTCGGAGCCGTCGGGCTGCATCCCAAACATTACGCTGCCTATTTCCACGGACCTGACTCCACCCAGCAGGTATAGCGCATTGGCAAGCGACCAGGCAGGATATTGAAGCTGTGGTATGTGCGGAAGCATCTCTTTGGCGTCAATGTAAACGGCGTGCCCGCCTGTAGGCAGAACTATCGGCACGCCGGCGTCGACAAGACGATCGCCCAGGTACGATATGGATTGGATACGATAGCGCAGATACCCCTCATCAAGTGCCTCATACAGCCCCCGGGCAACAGCCTCCATATCGTAGCCGGCCATTCCTCCATACGTTGGAAACCCTTCAGTTAAGATTGTCAGATTCCTGCAATCAGAAGCAAGATTGTCGTCATTCAGTGCCAGGAAGCCACCGATATTAGCCATGCCGTCCTTCTTGGCGCTCATGGTGCATCCATCTGCATAGCTGAACATTTCGCGGGCAATCTCAATCGGGGATTTATCAGCATAGCCCTCCTCACGCGTTTTTATGAACCATGCATTTTCAGCAAAGCGGCAGGCATCAATAAAGAATGGAATCTTATGTTTTCGTGCAATCTCCGAAACCGAGCGAATATTTTGCATGCTTACCGGCTGTCCGCCGCCCGTATTGTTGGTCACGGTAATCATAATAGCAGGAATTCGTTCCGGACCAGCCTCTTCAACGGTATCCTCAAGAGCCCGAAGGTCCATATTTCCCTTGAAGGGGTAGATGTTTTTTGGATCGCGGCCCTCCGCTATAACCAGGTCGCGTGCTTCAGCTCCGGCATGTTCCACGTGTGCACGGGTGGTATCGAAATGGGTGTTATTGGGTATTACATCCCCTTTACCGGCAATGGTCGTAAACAAAATATTTTCAGCCGCGCGACCCTGGTGGGTGGGAATCACGTGCTTGAATGCCGTAATATCGTGTACTGCATCTTCGAACCGGAAAAAGGATTCAGAACCAGCATACGACTCATCACTCGATAAGATTCCGGCCCACTGGCGGGAAGACATGGCTCCCGTTCCGCTGTCGGTGAGCAGGTCAATCAGCACATCTTTAGCTTTCAGCAGAAAAGGATTGTACCCCGCGTCCTTAAGGCGTTTTTCTCTTTCCGGTAGGGTTGTAAACTTAATGGGCTCTACAGTTCTGATCCGGAATGGCTCGATAATTGTTTCGGACTCAAATTCTTCTAGATTCATATAAAAAATTAATGGGTTGGGCGGAATGCTATTGAATACCTTTTTCATAATTTAAGACTTTAAGAGCTGTTAATCTCAATTATAAATATGTCCGGAACGTTTTTCTCTCCAGATGCTATTGCAGTGATTGGAGCCTCAAGAGATCCGCACAAACTTGGCTTTGGCGTCATCAGGAACCTGGTTAAGTATAAATTCAGAGAGATATCTATCCCGTAAACCGGCATGCCAACGAAATTTCAGGACTAAAATGCTTCTCATCCATCGAGGATCTGCCTGATGGAGTGGATCTTGCGGTCGTTGTTATCCCGGCAGGTATGGTGCCGAACGTTCTTAGGCAATGCGGCGACAAAGGCATTTCAAATAAAAATGTAGTGAGCGGCGGTTTCAGCGAAACGGGAAAAGAGGGGCTGGAGATGATCTCTTTTCGGAATAAACATGTTGATGGCATTGAAAAGCAGTACGCGGATAAATGGGTTCAGATGAGACACTGGGCTGAGCTCCTTCGGGAATATGGAATCAGGCTGCCTGAACAAACCGTGGCCGAATCCCTGAACGAAGCGATAGCGGCCTCCGAAAAGATCGGTTTTCCCGTGGTGATGAAACTGGTTTCTGAAAAGCACAGCCATAAATCGGAGATCGGCGGGGTAAAGGTGGGGCTTCAGAATGAATCGGATGTAAAAAAAGCATGGAATGAAATTACATCATCGGCTAAACAGCACAGCACAGTGCAGAGATAAATGGAGTAATGATTCAACAAATGGTGGAAGGCGGACAAGAGGTGATCATAGGAATCAAAAGGGATCCGCAGTTTGGGCCGATGATCATGTTTGTTACCGGGGGAACGGATGTTGAACTCTATAAAGATACAGCGACTGCCATAGCACCTCTTTGTGAACTGGAAGCCAGGGAACTAATTGGAAAAACCATCGCCGGAAGAAAACTGAAAGGCTGGAGAAACCTGGCTGAGGCCGACATCCGTGCTGTAAAACAAGCCCTCATTACGATGAGCTACATTGCAATGTATCATCCCGAGATTAGTGAGCTTGAAATTAACCCGCTTTCAGCATTGGAAAACGGAGAGGGGTATATGCACTGGATGTGAGGGGATCGCTGGCAAACAACTCACTGATGTCCTGAAGTGAACTTTGCTGCTGAAAATGTCGCATTATGCAAAGAAAGTTCAGCATAACCGGGTTTTTATGTGTCGTGTAAACGAAATACATTAACGGCTTCAGAAAAGCCTCCAGTACTTTTTTATCATTTCGGTAGAAAGTCACTGCTTTGCGGTCCCATAAACCACAACTTTTGTGGGTATTGCCTGTCTGCTTTAAAACAAGTCGGCTGACAGATAAAAATCTCTTATGAGATGCGAATTACATTTACCGGACATACCTCTGCAGCTCTTTCGTTGAGTTCCCGTTCGTGTTCGCCCACATCGGCACGATACACCCGGCCCTTTTTCCTGCCGCCGATCAGCACACACTTGCCGTCCCTTTTGGACATCTGCCAGCGTTCCGGCCAGGCTTCCACGCAGTAGTTACAGCCAATACATTTACTCCTGTAGAAGGTGATGCGCATTAGCTGCGAGCCTCCCAAAGGTAAACGTTATCCCCTTCATGAACGGCCTGGTCAATTTTGATGGTGCAATCCATCCCTTTTTCCACTTCGATCACCGATTTCTCATCTACCCAGAGCGATAGAACCTGCGGTTCGGCAACACCGGTCTTTTTTCCGATGAAAAGCAGGTGATCGCTGGCAGTTATTTTGCCGGATTTTATTCGAACATGAGCCACCCCGGCTTTTGGGTAGTAGTGAAGCACTTTTCCCACGAAAACTTTCTCTTTGGTTGCTGATGAACCGTGCACGGGGCTCCATTCTCCCAGCCGGCGCCCGAGGTAGTACCCGTCCCAGAATCCCCGGTTGTAAACTTTTTCAAGTTCTTTTTTCCAGCCGGCAATGTTTTCTGATGTGTATGTGCCGCTTTTAACGGCTGCGGCTGCCTCTTCGTAGCAGCGGGTAACGGTTTTAACATACTCGGGTGAGCGTCCGCGGCCTTCCAGTTTCAGTACTTTGACGCCCGCATCCAGTATCTGATCTAAAAAATCAATGGTACACAGGTCTTTGGGCGACATGATATACTCATTGTCGACCTTGAGCTCGATTCCCTCATCATTGGTTACTTTATATGCATGCCGGCAATTCTGTTTACAGGCTCCGCGATTGGCGGATGAATTATAGGTATGAAGGCTCAGATAGCATTTGCCCGATACGGCCATGCAGAGTGCGCCGTGTGCAAAAATTTCGATCCGCACAAGATCTCCGGATGGGCCGGTGATGTCTCTGTCTGCTATGGCCTCAACGATGTTCTTTACCTGACCCAGGCTAAGCTCCCTTGCCAGCACCATCACATCCGCAAAGTGGCTGTAAAAATCGACCATCTCAACATTCGATATGTTTGCCTGTGTGGAAATATGAACCTCAACACCCTTTTTGAAGGCGTAGGAGATAGCAGCCTGGTCTGCAGCTATAATTGCGGTGATTCCGGTTTCATGTACGGAATCAATGATTTTTCTCATGAGAGGAAGATCATGATCATACAGAACCGTATTGAGGGTAAGGTATGTTTTTACTCCTTTCCCATTTGCCAGCTCAGCGATTTCGGGAAGATCATTCAGTGTGAAATTGTTGGTGGCCCGTGCCCGCATATTCAGCTGCTCAATTCCAAAGTAGACGGAATCGGCTCCTCCCTGGAAGGCGGCGGCAAGAGACTCCCAGTCACCCGCAGGAGCCATGATTTCAGTTTCAAGCTCATCTTTTTTGAGCCAATCCTCCACTTCTAACGTTCCCTGTGTTTTCATGAAAATCTTTTTCTAATGTTGGAAAATCTGTAAACCTGAAAGTTAAGCGTTTTAAGACTATTTTATAGGAAATAATGTTGAATCCGGAAATGAACTAAACTTGAAATAAAAAATTCACACGATAATAATTATGGCCTTTTTCTTTCTGTTTGCGGTTGGTTTGTCATTTGCCCACTACCAGGAAGAGATTTTTGATGGTTCAGAAAATGAAAATCCTGACCCGGAGCCACCGGAACTGTCCACGATTATAAGAATGCTTCTGGCGGATATCGATCTCATTAACGACGGGATTTATGCAGAAAATTACGTTCTGATTGAACAGGATGCTTCAAATATAAATGGACACCCTCCGCTTTCGCCAAACAGCCGCAGAGTTGTACAGGAAACCCTGGTGACAGAATGCCGACATTTGGGGAGTATGATCACATAGTACACTCACGAGCCGACTCCCTCAGAGAGGCAGCCCGCCAGAGAGATATGAACGCTATTCTGAAAAACTGCCGGATTATTCAGCAGGGATGTGTGAACTGCCACTCTGCGTTTCAGGAAGAGATTCGGGAAACAAGAATCATTCAGTAAATCCGTTTTTTTATTTAGCCAAATTGAATGATTTTAAAACTCTTTACTTTTTTATAGTGCAGACTTTTAAATTTATAGATTTATAAAAGTTAAGAACACATAAAATAACGAATGAATAACCTGGAAGATTTAACCCCCGATCAGAAAACAGAACCGCTATATGTAGATGTCTGGTCAGATATTGTCTGTCCGTTTTGCTACATCGGCAAGCGAAATTTAGAAGATGCGGTGGATAAAACCGGGCTTACTGATGCAGTAAAAGTGGTGTGGCACAGTTTTGAGCTGGCACCCGATGCCGAGACCAAACCGGAAGCTTCGATCTATGAGGAGCTTGCAAAGCGAAAAGGGTGGAGCACGGAGCAGTCGAAACAGATTCATGAGCAGATGGAACAGAAGGCGAAAGAGTCTGGCCTGGAGTATAATTTTGATCAAACCATTCCGGCAAATAGTTTTAAGGCACACCGGTTGCTGCATCTGGCCAACAAGCGCCATGTTCAAAATGAGGTAAAAGAGCTGCTGTTAAAGAGTTATTTCACTGACGGAAAAAATATTGACGATGAGGAAACCCTGGTTGAAGCGGGTAAGCATGCCGGTTTAAAAGAAGATGAAATCCGTGAAGCGCTGCACAGCGAAGCATTCGAAAATGAAGTTCGCGAAGACATTGAGAATGCACGTAAGCTGGGAATTCAGGGAGTACCGTTTTTCGTTCTGAATCAGAAATATGCGATCTCCGGCGCCCAGCCGGTCGGGGTGTTTGTGGAGGCACTCGAAAAGCTAAAGGAAGAATTGGATCTTAATAGTCTATCTGATACAGACGGCGCATTTTGCGGGCCTGAAGGGAACTGTTAATATGTGAATGATGCCTGGTACGTGTATCAGGTATTGATTTGGCCACGAAAGCACTAAATCACAAAGATATTATAAATATTAAAAGGACTAATCATAAGCTTGTCTTTATCGTTATATTTATTGGACAGCATCACAACCTGAGTTCGATTATTACATTCTGAACGCAAAAGTCCCACCTTTTTAAAAGATACCATGTGCGCACAAATTATTTGTGAAAACCCGTTGGATTTCTCTGCCTGAACGCCTTTAATTAAACTCCCTTGGGTACAAGGGTTCAACTACGTCAAGACTTCGAAGAGTAAGAGATGCTTACACCATCTGAAATTCCCGAGGGGCTGCCACGAGGTCGCGAAGGCTCTAAGAAACACGAAGATTTTTACCCCTCTTTGCAAATGAGGGGAAATATTTTGGCTCTATGTTGATCGGTGTGGGTACTTGAATCATCCTGCAATACGAATGACTCTTGGAGAGTTTGTTTTTTTAAACCTTTTTTATGAGTCAGGATCCGGAAAGTAAATCGCTAATAAAAGAGGTTTCTTCAGACCCTGCCCCAAAGGGGCTATATAACAAAGCCTGGGGCAGCGCCCCAGGTAAACAGGCACATATCTCTGAACCATCGGGCTATCATACCACAAAAGCACAAGACTGTATCCGATGGTTGTTCTCCAGTCCCAATCAACGCCCTTTTTCTCCTT
>Ga0081527_100123_pt1 | contig 64107 bp, 54 predicted proteins | sample HotLakmasection5_FD_70992 | JGI IMG/M metagenome (GOLD analysis project Ga0081527, IMG submission 70992) | Hypersaline microbial mat communities from Hot Lake, Washington, USA - Section #5 (SPADES assembly) (version 2) | ecosystem: Environmental > Aquatic > Non-marine Saline and Alkaline >... | reverse complement strand
TAGGGAATGTTTTTTTTCTGTTTGGATTAGATAACCCCTTTTCTAAACGATGTATATTTCTATTTAAAAGACAACTTATAGCGGAACAATTTTTATCATTGTAAAAAGCATGTTTTGAGTAAAGTGTTAGGCTTTGTTCACTACTAAAAAGGTCATCAAAAAAACAATAATAATATTTAATTAAATTTGGATTTTTAAGAGCTTTTTTAAAAATATAATCACCCAAAATCGAATAAATATTTTCTATTTGTTTGTTTATTCTTTGTTTTAATTTTCTCATTATACTTCCTTGCTGAAAAGCGTACTTAACATTAAATTATTGTTTTAAGAAAATTAGATATATTTCGTGAATTTTCTTTTCTATTTAAATTGGGATTTAACTCCCTTATTGCAGTATCTCCTAACATAGCATCAACAAGTTTTGAAAACATTTCAGAATATTTATACTCTAACTCTTGATGATTAATTTTACAAGTAATTATTTGTTTAACATCTTTAACTTTATCATAACTAAAAACTCCTGGAAAATTTTTATACCAAGCATTACCAAATATTAAAACAGGTTTCCCCCCTGTTATTGCTTCCCAACCGACAGTTCCTGTTATTGTTGCTACAAACTGACTATTTTTAATTAAATCATAAGTATTCGTTTCTATAGGAACAACTTGTACATTTTCTAAAATATTTAATCTTTGCCAAAAAGAACACTGTCTCATAAATTCTTTTTGCTTCGGATTTTCTTTAACATAAATAATCCAATCACTCGGAATTAATTCAGATAATCTTTCTATAGCAAGTGCTTGATCCTTATAAATACCCCCTAATGGCGTCGTTGTCATTTCTGGTTGTAAGTGTAAAGGGAAATATACATATTTTTTATTAAAATCAGGTTTTTTAGAAATTCTTTTCAATGTTTTTTTATATTCTCTAACTTTATTTAATTTTGGTGCTTTCTTTAAAAAATCTTTAAATGCTCTATCAATGCGTTTATGTTCTTGTTTTAATTCTTTTAACAAGTTCCAAAATGTATAATTATATTCTTTTATATTTTTCATATAATATAAATCTTTTTCAAATTTATTTTCAATTTTAATTGTTTCATAGGCGTTTTGTATAGGAATATGGTCAAAATCACCAAATTGTTCAATATTTTCTAAATAAAATAGTTGTTTTTGAGTTTGAAGATTTGGCGCTATAAGTATAGTTCTGATATTTAATTCTTTTGCCAGTAAATAGAGGACTATTTCAGGGCCTATATGAGGAATAGTACCAAATAAAACTAAATCTATTGATTCTTTGGTCAACATTCCATAAAAGAAATTATATAAAATATTAAATTGATCAAGGTGCCAATAATAACCTAATGTTTCGAATTTTTCCTGATGCCTCGTAAAAATACTCATAAATATATCAATATTAGAATAAAGTTTTAAATATACTTCACTATTAAAAGGCACTTTTTGAGTATAGTTTTTATAAGCTTTTTCATAAAAGCTTAATAAACAATGAGAATTTTGAAAATGATTCATTTGAAACTCATTTTTATTTAATTCTTCTGGCTTTCTATTCATCCAAAAACGAACATCTATAACATTCTCATCTACAAGATTGTATATGCTATCCTTCATTGCTGTAAAATGCCATACAGCTGTTTTTTTCATAATAAGTTATCCTTTTTATATTTCGCCAATATTTCTGCTATTTCAAATTCTTCTTCTGTATCTATATCAATAGCATTCTTCCATTCTAACGGGAAATAAGTTATGTTTTTATGAATATCCTTATTTTCCAGTAAAAAATTCGTATTTACAAATATAATCGCTCCGGATGGACAGACCAATTCAGGATAATCCTGAGATCTTTTCATATTATCTTCAAATAATTTTTTAGGTCTATTATTATCGTCTAATTCTGCCAACCACCAAGGATTTACAAATAAAGGCTTAAAACAACCAATAGCAGAATTTAATCCACTCTTTCTATAATATTTATAAATATTTGATATATCTATGGCTGTTCTGAGAGGAGAAGTAGGTTGGAGGATTGCTGTTGTTTCATAAGATTCATTTAAATATTTATTACACTGTTCGAGAACATGTATTGCCATTTCTAAATTTGTAGAATAATCATCAAAACAATCTTCTCGAAGAAAAGGAATATCAATATACTTTTTTGCAATTTCTGCAATTTCTTCACTTTCTGTACTTACGATAATTCTTCTAAAAATTCCTGAATCCTGTGCGGCTTTAATCGTCCAATATAATAAAGGTTTACCCGCAAATTCCCTGATATTTTTATTTTTTATACGCTTTGAACCACCTCTGGCTGGAATTATACAAACTACCATATTGTCCAGCCTCCATCAACTCTAATAGTTTGGCCTGTTATTCCTACAGATTTTTTTGATAATAAAAACTCAATAATCCCTATTGTTTCTTCTTTTTTCAACATCCTTCCCATTGGACATTTTTTTGCGTACCTATCTTTAAATGCATCATTTACTCTGCCTTCAATTCCTCCATATGCGACAGAATTAACATGGACTTTGGGTGCCAGCTTAACAGCGAGTTCTTTTGTTAATCTATCCATTGATGCCTTTGCTGTTCCATAATTAGGAAAGGATTGTGTATTATAATCATCGTACAAATCAGGATAATAGGCTGTTTTGCCGTACATTGATGAGATATTTATTATTCTGTTTAAATTTTCTGAATACTTAGTTAATTTAATTGAAAGCTCATAAGGCAAAATAGTACTTAAAATATATTGTCCAAGCCAATCCTGTCTGTCAATATCTAATGTTTCTCCATTAACCTTAAGATAATCCCTGTTATAAGCATTGTTAATAAGTCCGAAAGGTTTTAAATTATTAATTTTTAAAAAATCCAATATTTGATCTGAAGCTTTTTTTTCCTCTAAATTTACTTTTATGCCAATAAAATTATTGCCGTATTCATTTTTTAATTTTTCCAGATTTTCTTCATTTCTTGAAGTAGTAACAACTTCATAAGCGTTACAAATAAAATACTTTACAAACTCACTCCCAACTAGTCCTGTTCCTCCGGTTATTAATATAGTTTTTTTCATTGCAAACACCATTTCGACGGGTTTATAAATTTTTCATCATCAATTCTATAATTTAAATAATTAAAATCAAATTTTTTATTAAAAGCTTTAATATTGTTTATAAGCTGTTCATGATTATTAACACCTATTATTATACAATCAATATTTTTTATTGATTTAATAAATCCGAATGCACCTTCAAGTTTTGATAAATTCTTGTTTTCTAATTCTTTAAAATATTGCTTTAAAACTGGATTAATAGGAGTAAAATAAGGGTTTATATTATCAATATTCATTAACAAAAGTCCCTGTAGAAAAATCGAACGTGCGTGTATTTCAATTTGCCGGGATTTTAAATCTTTTAAGCAGTCTTTAAACCTTTGATCCAATAGATTAATAGGGAGCTGCACTATATCTATCTGATGTTTTTCAATAATTTTATATAATTGCTCAAGATTATATACAGATACTCCTATTTTTTTTACTTTATTTTCTTTTTTATACAGCTCAAAGACCCGCCAAAATTCAGGGTTATTTATTAAATTTTCTGCATTATGAAACATTAACCCATAAATGTTTTTACAATTTAAATTTCTTAAGGATTTAACAAAGTCTATCGGTGTTTGAACTTTCGTTAATATTTTAAAATCATTTGTAACTAATTTGCCTAAAACTTTCTCACTATTACCATAAACTTGTGCTGTATCTAATGTGTCAATTCCATTAATTCTTGCAATTTCTAAAATTTTAACCACTTCCTCAAAAGAAGTTTGACCTTCATTGTTAGAAACTCCGTAATCAATACCAAACTGAACAGTTCCAATTCCTAATTTCATTTTATAATTTCCCAGCTGACAGGTGTACCTTTTTTAAGGTCTTTTGCTGCTATTTTGTCCAGCATTTCTTCATAATATTTAGGAGCTAAGCCCATTCCCGGACGGATGACTCTTAAATTTTTTTCTGTTAATATTTCTCCTTCCTTCGTATCTTCTGATATATATAAAGACCTGCGGTAAATTAAAGAATTCTTTTCTTTTTCAGTCAAATCGTATGTAACTATGCCTAATGCCTGCCAGGCTCGTTCTGTTTCAACAACAAGATGTTTCATCTCCGCAGGTTCCATTGAAAACGTAGAATCTACCCCACCATCAGCTCTGTTAAGGGTAAAATGTTTTTCAATTACCGTTGCGCCCAGAGCAACACTGGCTACAGAAACCCCAATTCCTAATGTATGGTCGGATAAACCTATTTCACAGTCAGGAAATCTCTGTTTCATATCCGGAATTGTTAAAATATTGGTATTTTCAGGAGTTGCAGGATATGTGCTTGTACATTTTAAAAGGATTATATCTTTGCACCCATTATCTTTAAGAGTTTTTACAGATTCCTGTAATTCCTCCAAACTTGCCATGCCGGTTGACATTATTACAGGCTTGCCTGTTTTAGCGACTTTTTTAAGCAAAGGTATGTCTATATTTTCAAACGAAGCTATTTTGTAGCAAGGAACTTCCAGTTCCTCAAGAAAATCAACTGCTGTAGCATCAAATGGTGTACTAAATCCTATTATGCCTAATTCCTTGCATTTATCGAAAATCGGTTTATGCCATTCCCATGGAGTGTATGCTTTTTTATACAGGCCATAAAGGCTTTCTCCATACCATAGATTATTTTTGTCCTCTATAACAAATTCACCTTCGGAAATATCAAGAGTCATTGTGTCTGCGGTGTATGTTTGAAGTTTAAGAGCATCAACTCCTGTGCTTGCAGCCGCTTCAACGATTTGTAACGCCCTGCCAAGTGATTGGTTGTGGTTACCAGACATTTCAGCTATTATAAAAGGTTTATTATCTCTACTTATATGTTTATTTGCAATTTTTATCATTTTATTTATACTCTAATCGAACTTTTTCAAAATTATTATCAATCTCTACATAACCTGCTTTTTTAAAAGTTTTAATAGAAGCAATATTTTCAGGCTTTATAAATGCGTTAATTTTGTTGACTTCTTTTTTATTAATCACTTCAGAAGACACAAGTTTTAAAAGCTTGTAACCTAGTCCTTTTCCACGAAATTTTTCTAAAATTGCCAGACTTGCAATATATTCATCATTCTTTTCTTTTTCAAATCGAATATATGAAATCAATTCAGTTGTTACTTTATCTCTAATTACATAGAAGAAAACTTCTTTGTTATTAATTTTATCGAAATACCACTTTTTGTGGTCTTCCAATTTAATTTTTTCTGTATTAAAAGAGTTTTGTCTTACTAAGGGATCATTGGAAAGATAATAAACATCCATCATATCATCCAGCGTTGCTTCTTTTATTATTAAATCGTCATTTTTTAACATATTAGTATTTAAACCAGAAGTTCCTTAATAGTTTTTGTTATGTATTTTACACCGTTTTTTGTTAACTGCGGATAAAGCGGCAAGGAAAGAGTTTTTCTGTAATACTCCTCAGCTTTTGGGAAATCACCTTCATTGAATCCTAAGTTCTTATAGTATGGCTGAGTATGCACAGGGATATAATGCACTTGCAAAAATAATCCTTTTTCCTTTAATTTATTAAACAAATCCTCTTTCGTCATACTAATTTTATCAAAATCAATTAACAAAGGACATAAATGATAACAAGCATCAGAATATTCAGGTTCTTCCAGTAAGGAAAACCTGTCATCCCCAATAAATTCTTTTTTATAAAGTTTAAATAACTCTCTTCTTTTTGCCTTAAATTTATTCAGCTTCCTTAACTGTGAAACACCAAGCGCCGCCTGAATATCAGTCATTCGATAATTAAAACCCAAAGATTGCATTTCATAATACCAGGAGCCATCGTTTTTATGGAGTTTATTCGGGTTTTTAGTCATCCCATGGCTTCTCAATTCAAGCAACTTTTCATAAAGGTCAAAATTATTGGTAGTAATCGCCCCACCTTCACCTGAAGTTATTGTTTTTACTGGATGAAAAGAAAAAATCGTCATATCAGAATACCTACAGGAGCCGATTTTCTCACCTTTATATTCAGAACCTATTGCATGAGCGGCATCTTCCACTATAAACAGATTGTGTTTGTCAGCAATGTTTTTGATTTTTTTCATATCACAGGGAATTCCCGCAAAATGAACAGGGATTAAAGCTTTTGTGTTAGATGTTATATACTTCTCTATTTCATTAACATCAATACAGGCTGTTTTTTCATCAATATCAGTAAATTTAGGTACTCCTCCTGCGTATAAAACGCAATTTGCAGAAGCTAAAAAGGTGTTAGGAGAAGTAATAACCTCATCACCCTGTGAAATATTTAATGCGAGCGTGCACAAGTGCAATGCAGCAGTTCCGTTTGCGACAGCAACGCAATATTTAGCGCCTGTGTATTCGCAAATGTCCGCCTCAAATTCTTTTACTTTCGGACCTTGGGTTAAAAAAGGAGAATTTAATACTTTTATAACCTCAAAAATATCTTTAAAGTCTACTTGCTGTTTCCCGTAACTGTATATCTTCTTGTTCCAGCTCATTTATTAAATTTCTCATTTGTTCAATTGATAACCATTCAGTATTATTTCCGCTGTGATATTCAAAATGCCTGGCAACAGGCCTGCTTGTAGATTTACGCACTTCACATTTCGACTTCCATTCAAATTCAGGTTCAATTATATAATAATCTTCAAGTTCAACTGTATTTTTAGCATCTCCCGATGAAATCATCATCTCGTGAATTTTCTCTCCCGGACGAATCCCCACCCCTTTTAATTCTAATTCCGGTGCCATTGCCTTAGCAAGGTCAACTATCCTCATTGAGGGAATTTTCTTAACGTATAACTCTCCGCCATGCATGGTTTCAAATGCCATGAGTACCATTTTAACTGCATCTTCAAGTTTTAACCAGAAACGGGTCATCTCAAAATCCGTTATAGGAAGCTCTTTTGCCCCTGATTCTATGAGTTTTTTAAAATAAGGAATAACAGATCCTCTACTGCCAGCTACATTACCATATCTGACAACTGCAAATTTAGTATCCCGTGATCCTACATAAGCATTACCTGCAATAAATAATTTATCAGAACAGAGTTTTGTCGCTCCATATAAATTAATTGGCGAACATGCTTTATCAGTACTTAATGCAATAACTTTCTGGACATTTCTGTCTATAGCAGCATTAATTACATTCTGTGCTCCCATAACATTTGTTTTTACAGCCTCAAATGGATTGTATTCACATGCCGGAACCTGTTTCAAAGCAGCGGCATGAACAATTAAATCAATACCATCAAATGCCCTCATTAACCTTTGATGGTCTCTTACATCCCCTATAAAAAACCTTAGTTTGTCATTGTCTTTAAATTGAGGCAGATTTGACATTTCAAACTGCTTAAACTCATCTCTGGAATAAATTACGATTCTTTTTACATCAGGATACTTTTTTAAAACAATCTCTGTAAATTTTTTCCCAAAAGAACCCGTTCCACCGGTTATTAATATTGATTTGCCATTTAACATTTTCTATTCCACCCTCATCTATTTTTTAATTATACATAAAATTATAGTTACCACTCAAATCTTTTGAATGAAAAATTTTTATTTATAGTGAAATGAGTGATGTTTTCTTAAAGTCGGGCTTTGCCCGGCTTACAAGCGGGAGCATAGTCTCGTTCATGCTCGATTTTAAGAAAACCAACACATTTAGGTATAGGAAATTAGTTTTTCTTGTTGTGCAGTGGTCGAATTAACAAAAGTGAAAAATGTCCGGCTGCAAAGAGTCGGTGGGTATTTTATCACTAAAAAAATTGATAAAGTCTTTTGCAATTTCAATCAAGATGTTTTTTTACAGCGTCAATGATTTCCTGTTTTTCCTTTTTTCGTAACTTTCAAGTATTCAAGTAAGGGGGGATTTCTACATTTTTATACCTGCCGGTTCTGCCTCCGAACTGCTGGATAGATGCGTATTCCTTGTTTGTATTAATTACGGCTGAATTTCATCATATCGTTCGTGATGGAAGCTGCCAGCTCGCCTCTCATTTGTAGAATTCTTCCTGGCCAGTATCCTTCTTTCTAATCCTCTCTTTTAGCTCTTATACATTAATAGAGTATAATTACAAAGGACTTTTCTATCCAGCAGTTTACTCTTCCGCAACCGTTAGATTTTTAACTTCCATTCACTAGAATTTTATCTTTTCAGAAACACTTTTGGTTATCGTAAAAAAGAATGATTAATTCGTATTAAGTCCTCTATTATTTATTTACAGTTACTTCTTTTTCTTTTTTAAATTGCATTTCATAAAGGGTTTTATAGGCTCCATCAGAGATATTAATTAGCTCTTCATGCCTGCCAAGTTCAACAATTTGTCCCTGATTAACAACTGCAATTCTGTCAGCATTCTTGATAGTCGAAAGTCTGTGAGCTATAACTATTACAGTCCTGTTTTCCATTAATTTATCAAGTGCCTGTTGGACAATGGCTTCAGACTTGTTATCAAGAGCAGAAGTTGCTTCATCAAGAATTACCAAAGGCGCATCCTTCAGCATTGCCCTTGCGATTGCGACCCTTTGCTTTTGCCCGCCGGATAATCTTACACCTCTTTCGCCGATTTCAGTATCAATTCCTTCCGACAGCTCACATATAAATTCTTCAAGGTATGCGTCTTTTAGGACTTTATGAATCTGGGCATCTGTCGCATTGAATTTCCCTAGTAAAATATTATCCCTAATAGTGCCGGAGAACAGGAAATTATCCTGGAAAACAACAGCTATATTTTGTCTTAAGCTCTCAAGTTCTATATCACGGACATCTATGTTATCAATTTTTATAGATCCGCTTTTTATATCATAAAACCTTGGTATAAGGTTTGCTATGGTTGTCTTGCCTCCCCCGGAATTCCCGACAAGCGCAAGGGATTCGCCCATTTTGATTTCAAAGTTTATGTTTTTTAGGACAGGTGTATCTTTTTCATATTCAAACCACACATTTTCAAACCTGATTGAGTCTTTAATCGTTTGAATACGTATAGCTTCCGGCTTATTTTTAATTGTAGGCTCAAGGTCAAATAGATCAACAACCCTGCTCATAGCCACAAAATTCCCCTGCATGCCTGCCATAAGATTGCCAAGAGTTTTAACAGGCTGGTAAAGAAGCAGTAAGGCGGTAACAAAAGATGCAAAACTCCCTGTTGTAAGCTCTCCGCTTAGCACAAGATGGTTTCCGTACCACATGACACCGGCGATACCGCAGGAAGCTATCAGGTACATAATCGGAGAAAGCCATCCAACCCTTTTTGTGAGGCTCATAGCCAGATTAAAGCCTTCCATCACCTGATTATAAAATCTTTCAAACTGATGTTTTTGAAGGTTAAAAGACTGGATTATCCGGTTTCCGTTAAAAGTTTCATAAAAATTCGTATTGACCCTGCTGCCAACTTTCATTGTCTCATTTGAAACGTGTTTTATTCGTTTTCTAATCAATGCTACCGGTAAAAATGCACTGAATAAAACAGCAACTGCAAATATAGAAAGTTTCCAGGAAATAAAAAGCAAAACACAGATTAAACCAAAAGCATTGGTAGCTCTGGTTAAAATGTCCTTTAAGTTGACCAGAAGCCCTGAACAAGCTGCGCCTGTATCCCCCAAAAACCTGCTCATCACAAGTCCTGAAGAATTCTGGTCATAAAAAGCAGGCTCAAATGATAAAAGTTTCTTAAACAAATCAAACTTTAAACCATTGGAAATTTTACGTCCAGTCCAGTCATTCAGGTAAGAATTTAAATATTTCAAAATCCCCTGAACCAGGGCAAATATTATAATAGCAATTGGTATCCAAAAAGCAAACTGTTTGGCTAATTCTATATTTTCACCATTCAAAACATTATCTATATAATATTTTAAAGCCAGTGGTATAACGCTGTTCATTGCCCCAACAGGAACTGCGACAAGTATGCCAAGAATTCCCCTGAATAAATACGGCTTTACATAGGGCCACATTCTTTTGTACAGATATTTGTAATCAAAAGCCCGGTCATGGACTACATTTTCTAACTTCAATTTTTAACTCCTTACCCGAGATTTATTTTATTAAACTGATTCTATATTAAACATGCTTTTTTATTAAGAATTTATATTTAATCAATTACATTTAATAATTTTACCAATAACAAACATTTAATAAACTTCTCTAATCCAAAAATTTCCTAACAGGAATTATACATTTGAAAAATTACAAAAATAATCCCCTATGCAATTTCACATAAGGGATTATTGTTTTAAGAATGTTTTTGTTGTTAGCGGGTTGTTTTTTCCTTAGTATAAGCAGTTTAAGCTGGAATGTATCAGCATAAAAGAATCTTGTGTTTTTTGCATAAAGTTTTCTGTATCGAACACTCTGAGTTGTTTTTCGAGTTGGTCAAGTTTATCATCAGCGCATTCAATAGACATTTTTTCCTGTTTGGCTTGTTGCTGCATTTTTAAGTTTTGTTGACCAATTATTTCTTTTTCTTTTATTGATTTTTCATGCGCTTCTAACAGCTCTTTTGCAGCTACATAAGATGACCTGAATGTATCTTTGATTTGATCAACAAGGTCTTCTTTGTCAGTTAACTGCGGAATTTTTCTGGCTTTTGTCTTTATGTCGTCAATTTTCTTTTCAATATTATCTGCACGTTTTTTGCTGATGTAAGGATATCCCTGTTCAGCGTCTTCTTTTTTTGTTGTGTAAGGTTGGGCTTTAAGAAGCTCTGCCAGATCCATAAAAGTGTTTTGAGTTTGTTTTTTAAACTCATCCACGTTTTGAGTTTCAAGTTGATTTACCTGTTTTTTAAACATTTGCAGGTCTTTTTTAAAAGCTTTTGTTTTTTGTGCTTTATCTGCTACATTTACAAACTCATTTTGTGTAGCCAGTGTATTAGCTGCATTTGTCATTGAAAGTGCGGAATATTCATCGATTTTACAAGTGTGTTGAGAAACGCAATTGAGTATAGAATGAAAATGCATGAATATTTCCTGGGTCATACGCTGGTAATTTCCGGTGTCAATTTTATCAATTTTTCTCTCTATTCTGTCAAAGTTTTCATCAATACATCTGCATACAGCCTGGTCAGCATGTTTGTTTTCTTGTTTAAAAAGCCCTTTACCAATTAAATCACCTTCCTGCTGCTTATTCTGCTTATCACGTTTTTGTTTCTGTTGTTGAGTTTTCTGCCTGAAACTCATTGCACTTTTGTAATCGTCAGTCGCAGTTTTAAGAGCTTCTTTGGATGATCTGAATGCTTTTTTAATTTCATTTATGAGTTCATCCTTGTTTTCGACTGTCGCAATTCTTTGAGCACTTTCTTCAACCTGGTTAAGTCTATCCTGGATTTCAGAGCTAATTCCTGCAGCTCCGCCGGTTTGTTCCATTTCACTTTGTTCCATTTTTTGTTGTTCTTTTTGTTCCCGTTGCATTTCGGCAGCACCACCAGTTTGCTCTCCTTGACTCATTTTTTCTTCAGAAGCTTTTTCTCCTACTCTTTTTATAAGAGTTGAGAGCTGGTTAAAGGCTTTGTTTGTCTCTTCTCTAAAAGCTTTTTGTTCTTTTTCCTGAAGATTTGAAATTGTGTTTTTGAATTCCTGTAAGTTTTCCTGAAACTGTGAGTTTAACTTATCTCCGATACGGGATTTTGTTGTGTCTGTTTTAGGGCTTGCAGACTGGGCAAGCTGGGTCGATGAGCTTTTTTCAGATCCGGCGCCTGCAAAAAATACAAACGCAAGTCCTATAAAGATCAGCAGTCCCACAAGCATAGATATTTGCGCACTACCTTTTTTCATCTTTTCCCTCCATTTTTGTCTTATTTGGAAAAATACTGATCAACATTTAAATATTTTAACTAAATTGAGAGCAATTCCATTGATCAAGTATCGAATGTTTATGAACTTACGAGATATTTAAATAACTAGCCATATATTCCAATTGATTTTTTAAAGAAAAAAAATTAATACTTTAAATTTAAAATATTAATTTTTTCTTTAGAATTTTATAATTTAGAAAAATCATTGTTATATATAATACTAGAGCACTTATAGTGTTCTAGTAAATTTGTGTTAATAAATAAATTGATCGTATTAGAAAATACTTAAAGGAGCATTTAGAAAAATGGCAAAAACAATTGGTATTGACCTGGGAACAACAAATTCAGTTGTTTCAGTTATGGAAGGAGGAAAACCTACAGTTATAGCAAACGCAGAAGGAAGCCGTACTACTCCTTCCATTGTAGGGTTTTCAAAGACCGGAGAAAGGCTGGTAGGCCAGCTGGCAAAAAGACAGGCTATTCTTAATCCTGACAGAACAATTATAAGTATTAAACGTGAAATGGGAACCGACCATAAAGTTACCATTGACGGAAAAGACTATACCCCTCAGGAAATCAGCGCTATGATCCTGAGAAAACTCACTGATGACGCTTCCAAATATCTCGGAGAAAAAGTTACATCAGCAGTAATCACAGTTCCTGCATATTTTAACGACAGCCAGAGACAGGCAACAAAAGACGCAGGTAAAATTGCAGGACTCGATGTTTTAAGGATCGTTAACGAACCAACAGCAGCTTCTCTTGCGTATGGACTCGAAAGAAAAAATAATGAAAAAATCCTTGTATTCGACCTGGGTGGTGGTACGTTTGACGTAAGCATACTGGAAGTAGGAGAAGGCGTATTTGAAGTTCTCTCTACCAGTGGAGACACAAAGCTTGGAGGAGATGATTTTGACCAGAAAGTAATCGAGTATCTTTGCGAAGAATTCAAAAAACAGGAGGGCATTGACCTTAAAACAGATAAACAGGCAATGCAAAGACTTAAAGAAGCAGCAGAAAAAGCAAAATGTGAACTTTCTTCTGTGTATGAAACAAACATAAACCTGCCGTTTATTACAGCAGATGCAAACGGTCCAAAGCACTTTGACATAACACTTACCAGGGCTAAATTCGAAGACCTCTGCTACGACCTGTTTGAAAGATGTAAAACACCGGTACAACAGGCGTTAAAAGATGCTAATTTGCAGGCAGGCCAAGTTGACGAGGTTGTATTAGTTGGTGGTTCTACAAGAATGCCGGCTGTACAAAAACTTGTAAAGGAAATAGCAGGAAAAGACCCTAACCAGACAGTAAACCCTGATGAAGTTGTAGCTATTGGTGCTGCAATCCAGGCGGCTGTACTTGCTGGAGAAGTAAAGGACATTGTTCTTCTTGACGTAACACCTCTTACGCTAGGAATTGAGACTCTCGGAGGCGTAATGACTCCTCTTGTGCCAAGAAACACAACTATTCCTGTAAGCAAAAGTCAGACATTCTCAACAGCCGATGATAACCAGACAGCTGTTGATGTTCATGTACTTCAGGGCGAGAGGCCAATGTCAAAAGATAATAAATCCCTTGGTATGTTCAGGCTTGATGGTATCCCGCCTGCACCAAGAGGACTTCCGCAGATTGAAGTTTCCTTTGATATTGACGCAAACGGTATTGTAAATGTTAGCGCAAAAGATAAGGCAACCAACAAAGAACAGAAAATTACCATAACAAATACATCCAATCTCAGCGAAAATGAAATCGATAAAATGGTTAAGGAAGCTGAAGCTCACGCAGAAGAAGATAAGCAAAGAAAAGAAGAAGTTGAAATCAGAAACAATGCTAACAGCCTAATCCACGCTGCTGACAGACTTCTTAAAGACCTCGCTGAAAAAATATCCGAAGAAGAAAAGAATAAACTTACTTCACAAAAAGATGAGCTTGATAAAGCATTAAAAGAAGAAGCCGCTGCCGAACAGCTAAAAACATTATCTGATCAGTTACAGCAGACAATGTTCGATATCTCATCCGCTGCTTACCAGCAGGCATCAGCAAAAGAACAGCCCGAAACAGGATCAGCAGGTGAAGAAACAACAGGTTCTACTGAAGAAGAAAAAGCATCTTCTGATGAAGACGTAATAGACGCTGAATATTCAAAATAAACTGAAATTCAAAAATAATACAAGAGTGGCTCTTATCTCTAATAAATAAGAGCCACTCTTTTGATTACTTGTCTTTTTTTAAATAAATATTTAAACTTGTATTAAAAGATAGATAAATAATGTATAAAACATGGTAAATTAAGCTACAAATGGGGAAAAATCGGGATATATTATACAAATCAGTTAATTTGCAGGCATAAGATGAGATTAAATTTTTTTGAAATAATTATCAGGCCATTCAGATACAAAAATATTTTACAAAAGCTTTTTACAGCTTTTGTACTGTTCGTGCCTTTTATAATAGCAGTAACAATTATGCAATTATCAAAATTCTGGGCGATAATTCTTTTCATCGGTGCATTCTTAAATGTTTTTGGCTATTTATGGGTAATATTTCATGATGAAATTAAGGAAAAGAATGATACTCTACCTGAATGGCGTTTGGTACAATGCTTTTTTATAGGTATAAAAGGGGTTATTTTTGTACTTGGATTTGTAGCACTTTATATAACTACGGTAATGACTATCTGGCTTTTAGTTCATTATGTACCTATGTTTAGAATTCCGGCTTTGATATTGACTGTTTTGCTGACTATTTACTGGTTTTTCTTTTTGTTTGCAACTGCATCAGCACTATTCGCAAGTGATTTTGAATTTAATGATTCATTTGATTTTCATAAAAGCTCTCATATTGCGGAAAATTGCTGGATGGATTACCTCAAAGCTTTAATATATCTTGGTTTATCTTTTTCAATAGGAGGACTTATTTCTTTACTAATTTATTGGTTTATTAAACTTTTTTATCCTGCAATCGCAAGCATAGGTGCTTTGGCCTTTTTTATCCTTTACTTTGTAATGGTAAGCATTATACTTTATGCTAAAGTTTATAAAATTATATCAGACAAATATGATAGTTACCTTTAAAAATTCATTTCGACAGATTTGTAGTTTTGCCTATATAAAAACGCTTTTATATAATAAGAAATAGATTAAAACAGGCTTGTATTATATAATAATTAATTATGTTTAACGAAAACGAATTTACAAATACCTCTTCATCTGAACAGTTAGTAAAACTGGAAGAGATTCTTGATAATACTGAGGATTCAGGCGAAAAGGCTGCGATTCTTTTGGAGTTGGGGCTTGTAGAGTCATTTCGCAAAAATTATGAAAACGCAATTAAATATATTGAAGAATCCCAGAAACTTTATAATGACCTTAAAGACATAAAAAATATCATCACATGCCTTTCAGAACTGGCTATTATACATTATAAAAATTGCAATGACCGTTTAATTCGCTCATTGACGCTATTAAATGACGCAAAGTATCTTCTGGAAAACTCTGAAATTGAAGATGAAAAACAGTTGGAAGGTCAGATTCTTCATTATTACGGGATTATTTACTATTTTGAAAAAAGGTACAGCGACGCACTCAAATATTTTAAACTTGCGCAAAACCTGCTTAATACAAATAGTTTGGAATATGCCAAGACCTTTGACAGTCTCGCTATATTCTACCTGAGGACAAATAACTACTATACTGCGGTAGAATGCATGAAACGGGCTCTTGAAATCAAAAGGGAAGTTAATAACCCACGGGAAATTTCTGTCACAGAACTATTACTGGGCAGATATCTTTCAAATATAGAAAATTATGAAGATGCAAAAATACACCTGCTAAATGGGATTAAAACCGTTGAGAACTTTGGTGATTTCCATACTGCCGCAAGAATATGGGGAGAACTTGCAAAGGTTTATTTCGAGCTGGATGATCTCTCAAGTGCAGAAAAGTATACATTAAAATCAATTGACCTTGCGGAGAAAAACAGTTTGATACTGGTAAAGGCTTTTGCATATTGTATCCTCGCAAATATTGCCGTAAAAAGTAAAAACCTGAACAAAGCCGAAGAAATTCTTCAGACAGAAGTTGATCCTGTATTTAATGATTTCACTACTCCCAGGGGACAGGGATTTGCAAAGCAAATAAGGGCTTTAATATATGAACAACAGGGTAACATAAAACAGGCTATAGACTGCATTCAGGAAGCAATAGAATTATTTACGGAAGCGGAAAGCTCGTCAGAAATTGCAAAATGCTATTATAAGCTGGGGTTAATTTATAAAGACTTTTCAGACTTTCCCAAAGCTTCTAAAAGCCTGAAGGAAGCTCTCTCAATAGTAAAACTAAATAACCTGCATATTCTTGGTAAAAAAATTGAAGATGTCCTGTTTGAAGTTGATGAAGAGGAATGGTCAAATATAATTGATAAAACAGTTAAAAAAGAAGACCTTTTTTCTGACGGAAAATCCCTTCTTGAAGATATTTCATTAATAGGAGATATTTCCTTAAGAAGCAAAGGAAGTAAAGACCCGTTCCTTGCACTGCTGAGAATAGGCAGGTCAATCGCAGCGGAAACCGATCTTGATAAACTGCTTTCAATTATAGCCCAGGAAACCCAGCGGGCATTGTCAGCTGATAGATGTACAGTTTTCCTTTATGACAGAGAAAATGAAGAACTCTGGTCAAAAATTGCTCTCGGGATGGGTAGCCAGGAAATCAGATTTCCTGCAAACATGGGACTTGCCGGGCATGTTGCGCAGACAGGTGAAACCATAAATATTAAAGATGCCTACAATGACGTAAGATTTAATAAAGAAATTGATAAAAAAACAGGCTATAAGACAAAAACTATACTCTGTATGCCAATGAGAAACCTGAACCATGAAATTGTCGGTGTATTTCAGGTTTTAAACAAATTCGGCAATGAGCATTTTTCTACAGAGGATGAAGATTTGCTGATTGCAATTGGCTCCAGTACCGGAATTGCCCTTGAAAACGCCCGTCTTTTTAAAAGGCAGCAAACAATGTATGAAGAACAAAAGCGTTCATTCATCAGTTTTATAAACACGCTTGCAGCATCCATTGACGCCCGGGATAAAATTACAGCAGGTCACTCGAAAAGGGTTACACTATACAGTATTGCGATTGCAGAAGCATTAGGAATAGAAGGAGATGACCTGGAAGCACTGGAACATGCCGCACTCCTGCATGATATCGGCAAAATAGGTATCAAAGACAGTGTTCTCTGCAAACAGGGTAAACTTACAGAAGAAGAATACAAACACATTCAGGAACATGCTCATATAACATACGAAATTCTTAATAAAATGTATTTTGAGGAAAAACTCAAAGATGTGCCTGAAATAGCAGCTTCTCACCATGAAAAAGTCAATGGTACAGGTTATTTCCGGGGACTTAAAGGAGATGATATATACCTTGGAGGTAAAATTCTTGCTGTTTCAGACGTTTTTGACGCTATTACTTCCAAACGTCATTATCGTGACAGAATGCCGTTTGTAAACGTGTTGAATATTCTAAAAAAAGACACTGAAGTACATTTTGACCAGAAAGTAATAGATACTTTCTTTTCACTTAACTTATTTAAAGTTTTAAGTATACTTTTATACAGGGAAGATTATGATATTACTGATAATATGCAGGACTTATTTGAAAAGTATTCATTAAATGATTTTCATAACTTTCTTCTTTCGGAATTTGAGCAGAGAAACGAAGAAGAGAACAAAGTAGTAGATTATTTTGAAGCTCTATATAATCCCGAAAAAAAAGAACTAATTAAATAAAATTTAAAATAAATATTATGTTATCCATTTTCTTAAGATTTTTTATTGTTTTTATATTTTGTATTGCTGGTACTATAACTTCTGCCCAGCAATCAGAAATAATCTATGAAAAAACATATTTACTTAAGTCTCAGGGTATAGAGACAGGATATGTTAAAGTTTCCCAGAGAAAAAAAGTAGATGATAGTATTCCGGTAATAGTTACGAAAAAACATATTGAACAAAACTTTAAACGATTAAATGAAGAAATAAAATTAACCCAGGAGCAGGTTTTTATAGAAGATGAAACAGGTAAGCCTGTTAAATTCCAATTCAAATCAAAAAACCAGAGTGAAGAAGTTCAAATAAACGGGAAATTTTACTGGAATAAAAACCAAATTCTTATATATTCATTAATAAACGATGTACAAGAATCAAAAGCGATTCCTGTAAACGAAAATATTATATTCCCCTATGCAATAGATAAACTTCATAGAGAAACCAAGGCGGACAGCTTTACATACTATACCATAGAGCCCGGAATAGACCTTCAGGAGTTGAAAATAGACGTTAATAAGGTTGGGCAGGAGTTGATTCAGGATGGAAACCTGGATGGTATGTACACAAAATATAAGGTTGGAGTGAATATTTTCCCCAATACCGAGATTTTGATATGGAAAAATAAAAATGGACACACAGTAAAAGAATATACATCTCTACTAAATATGGAACAAATTTCAGTTGATAAAGATGAAATACTGGATATTCCTGCTAAATTTGATATTTTTTCAGAAAGTTTTATAAAAGTTGAAAAAGATATACCAACTCCTGATAAAGTCAGTCATGCACTTTATAAAATAACCATTAAAGATTCAAATGTTAATGATCTTTTCCCTGAGGATGAAAACCAGCGGGTTATTCAGGTAAAAGACAATACTGTTTTCCTAAAAGTCGAGGCTGAAAACTATGATGGTCATAAATTTCCGTATCCGGTAAATACCGAAGGATACGAGAACTACCTGCGAACCGGACCGTTTATAATTACTGACAGTGAAAAAATACAGGATCTTGCTTTGAAACTAAAATCCGGAGAAGATGATGCCTTTAAGATAGCTCAAAAAATGAAAAAATGGGTATACAAAAGAATTACAAACAAAAACCTTGCATTTGATTTTGCGAATGCGGTAAAAGTTCTGGAAACCAAAACAGGAGACTGCACAGAACATTCTGTACTTCTTGCTTCTCTATTAAGAGCAGCGGGAATTCCGGCAAAAATTAATGTCGGACTGGTCTATACTGATCATCCGGAAAATGCATTTGTATATCACATGTGGGTAAAGGCCTATGTTGGAAGATGGATAAGCCTTGATCCCAGCCAGCCTTATGAAAATTTCACACCTGTGCATATAAATATGGCTGAAAGTGAGTTAAATAACATAACAGCAAAATCAGATATGCTTCTGAATATTATAAACAGCTTTTCAAAAATGAATATTGAAGTACTTAACATATCAAAACCTGTTATTAAGGAAACCACTGATAGACCTGAAGTTAATATTAATCTGAATAATAAAAGCTTTATTGCAGGCAATAACTACGTTAGCGTTAAAATTACAAAATTTCGGCCTGTGCAAGCTAAAATACAGGAAATAAATTTTCCTCAAACAGAAAAAAAAGATAATATCAAGGAAGCTTTTTACAACTTCACAAAAGGTGAGACAGTAAAGGCTCTTCAGGAATTAAAAGAGTTTTATAAAAATATTGATCCTAAAGATAATTTTATGAAAATGAAGCTTGCTCTTAAATTAATTAATATGAGTTATTTCAACTTTGCGGAAGAAGTTCTCGATAAAGTTGGAGACAGAGATATCTGGGGATCTTATATTGATGAGCTTTATATTTTATATTTCCCTAAAAATTTACTCCCTGAATCCAGAGAAAAATTTCGATACACTGCTTTTTATGCTTTAAATTATAAAAATGATCCGGATCTTGTGCTGGAAATAACAAAAGATATTATAAATCACGACTATATATATTTTTTAAGAGCAAAAGCATTTGCAGAGAAAAACGTTTATCAAAATGCCGAATTTGAAATAAATAACGCTTTAAGGATAAATCCTGAAAATTTAACATATAACCTTGAAAAAATAAAAATTCTTTCAAGTCGGAATAAAACTTATGAAGCTCAAAAAGTAATCAACCAGGTTAATTTAATTGTTAAAAAATATGATGTAAAGAACAAAGAATTTATGAAAAAATACAAATCATATGACTACTGGCTAAAAGTAAAGCAATTCCGGGAAAATAAAACACTAAGCAAGTATTATGAAGCCTATTATTACCTTATCAAAGGAGAAATTGAAACTGCTCTGGATATATTAAACAAACTTGTTGACATTAGCAGCCAGTCATATGGACAAACACAGAATGAACCATACATAAATATTCTCATAGCTGAAGCATTTTACGAAATTGACCAGTTCGAATCCGCTGAGAAATATTATCAAAAAGCTTTATATCAAGATAAAAACAATATAAAAGCCAATTTGGGTATGGGCAATATAAATTTCTTATATGACAGACACTCCAGGGCGGAAGAGTTCTATAAAAATATTCTGAAAACCCGACCTAATAATGTTGACGCACTTCTGGCTCTTGCAAAGCTGCATACTTATCAGGGAAATACCCAAATAGCTTTTGAATATTTCAAGCAGATACTGGTCAATGATAAAGGAAACCCGGATGTACTATATAATATAGGTGTTATCCTTGCAAACAGGCAAAAATATGAAAAAGCAGAAAAATTGTTAAAAAAAGTTTTGTCTGTAAACCCAATGGATCATCACCAGGTCTGGCTTGACCTTGCAAAAGTCCAGCTCGCTCAGGGAAATTACAGTGAAGCAGTCAAAAGTCTTAAAAATGTAAATTACCTTGATGAAAATAATCCATACTATTATTACTACATGAGCATACTTCTTAAAAAGAACAATAATAGAGAAGATGCTACAAAATACCTGAGAAAAGCACTTGATTTAAAACCGAGTTTAATAAATGAGTTGAAATAACTTATACCAATGTAAACAGATTATACAGCCACTCAAAATGACTCTGAGATAAGCCGATGATGTAGCGAAAAACTTTTTCTTTACTCCTTACTCCCTGATTATAGTCTGGTCCCGTTGAGGGCCTACACTTATTAATTTAATTGGTATTCCTGTTAAAACTTCTATTCTTGATATAAAACTCTGAGCATTCACAGGTAATTCAGAAAATTTACGAACACCGGAAATATTTTTTTTCCAGCCGGGAAGTGTTTCATACACCGGCTCAAGATGGTTTTGAATATAAGTATTGGCCGGATAATTTTCATATATTTTTCCGTCACGTTTATCTCTATATGCTGTGCAGATTTTAATTTCATCAAAACTATCAAAAACATCTATTTTTGTAAGAGCAATACCTGTTAAGCCGTTTACCATTGCGCTGTATTTTGCGATGACTACGTCGAACCAGCCGCATCTTCTTTTGCGTCCGGTTGTAGTACCAAATTCCTGGCCTATTTCCTGAAGTTTTTCCCCGTCATTGTCATTTAACTCTGTAAGAAATGGACCTTCTCCAACCCGGGTAATATATGCTTTAAATACACCTATAACTTGATGAATATTTGTAAAACCAATTCCGCTTCCAATTGAAGCACCTCCAGCAACAGGGTTTGAACTTGTTACATATGGATAAGTCCCATGATCAACATCCAGCATTGTACCCTGGGCTCCTTCAAATAAAATATTTTGTCCTTCTTTAACTGCTTTATAGGTGATTTCGGTTATATCCCTTACATAAGGTCTGAGTTTTCCAGCATATTTTTCACAAAATTCCAGCATTTCTCTTTTGTCAAAGGATTTTCTGCCGTAATTATTTAATAAAATGTTTTTCTGGGGAAGTATTACATCAAGTTTATCTGATAAAGCCTCTTTTTCATAAATATCTTCTACTCTAATTCCTGTTCTGCCTATTTTATCTATATAAGTAGGACCTATTCCCCGTTTTGTAGTTCCTATTTTATTTGTTTTCAAAAACTCTTCGTTCAACTCATCAAGTGCAATATGGTAAGGAAGTGTCAGATGAGCTAACGGACTTATATACAAATTAGAAGAGTCTATGCCTTTTTCCCGAAGATTATCTATTTCCTCGGATAATACAACCGGATTAATAACTGTACCATTGCCAATAAGGCATATTTTCCCTGGATATAGTATTCCTGAAGGTATAAGATGAAACTTGTATTTTTGTCCTTCTGCAACAACAGTATGGCCTGCATTGCATCCGCCCTGGTATCTTATTACAACATCAGCCTTTTCTGATAAAAGGTCAATAATCTTTGCTTTTCCCTCATCTCCCCATTGACCACCAACTATAACTATATTGGTCAAAACTTAAATCTCCATTCAGAATCTTTTATATATTGCCGAAAAAAAGTATAAGTGAATAGTTTTTTGAGGTCAAATAAAATTTTGAAATTGGCTATTATTTATTATCTGCTTTATTTAAGAGTATAATACTTAATAATTGTAAATATACAGCAAGGTTCAGCTATAAAATTACAATTTGCCTATTGACAAGAATATCAATTTTATGAAACACCCGAATTTACGTATTAAAGGTTAACATTACACTTAATATTTGATATTAATTTACTAATCAAATGCTAACAATGTTTCGAAAACTTAATAAATTTATGTAACAGAATTAAGGTTTTTTATATACCAGGGAATAAAAGTGGATATCCATTTTATATAAAAATCAGGGGTTTTAGTTTTTTGTTCAAAATTAATACAAACTTTGTATTGAAATGCCAATAAAAAATGTTTAATATAAAAAAGTCGGGTGTTACATGGTTTTTTAAGAAATAAATAATTATGTAATAAATACCTTCAACCTAGTTTAGTGTGTGTATATATTTAAATAAAGGGAGTTAGAATGGTTAATACTGTTAGCCACGCAATTGATCTAGCTATTGACAAAAAGATAAGCCAGGGGATTGTGAACAAGAACAAAGTTAGAGATTTTGTCAGGTACTCGAAGTATAACTCTGTTAAAAGCTACAATCTTAATTATCTTACACATTCATTCGAAGCGTTTGATGTAAAAGACAAAGAAAATATTATTGAAGCACAAAAAGACATCTATAATAATAAATTTTATAATTATCTGAAAGTAAAAAAAACTCAGTGCAGGTTCAATCTGATTAGATTATTCGAGCCCGGCGAATTACTAAATTCGGTAATGAGCAGTTAAGCAGTTATAAGAAGAATACGGACTACATGCATCATTAGTGGTCCGTATTCTTCTTATAACTCTTTTATATTAAGGCACATTCTCACACGAGCAGTCTATATATCCACGTATTGTATCAGCTCTTACTTTTGTTTTTTATAGTTTATCTGGCTTTTGCCTTTAGATAATCAATTGATCTTTCACTAAAGAGCTTTTTTTTCTGCATTTTGTTCTTTCTGCCTTTTAACACAATATCCAGCGGCTTTAGTATTCCGAAATTGCTGTTAACAGGCTGGAAATTTTTATGCTCAGAATGAGTTATGTATGAGCAAAGAGCACCAAGTATAGAAATCGGTTCAAGGGCAATCATTTCCCTGTTTTCTATTAACCGTGAAGCATTTATACCGGCCAAAAGTCCTGTGGCTGTGGATTCCACATAGCCCTCAACTCCGGTTATCTGACCTGCAAAGAATATATTTTCCTTGTTTTTAACCTGTAAGTATTGATTCAGAACCGATGGGCTATGTATAAAAGTATTCCTGTGCATAACTCCGTATCGGACGATTTCTGCATCTTCCAACCCGGGAATACTCCTAATCAGTGCTTTCTGGGCAGGCCATTTAAGGTTTGTCTGGAAACCTACAAGATTATAGAGGCTTGCGGCTTTATTATCCTGTCTTAACTGAACAACAGCATAATTTTTCTTTTCTGTCCTCGGATCAACAAGCCCCACTGGCTTTAGAGGTCCATATCTTAAAGTATCCCTGCCTCTTTTAGCAAGCACTTCAATGGGCATACAGGATTCAAAAAATTTGGGATCTTTTTCAAAGTCCTTAAGCTCAATCACAGGAGAATTCACAAGTTTTTCGTAAAAAATATCGTATTCTTCCTTATCCATCGGGCAGTTTATATAGGAAGCTTCTCCTTTATCATACCTGCTGGCCCAGAATGCCTTATCAAAATTTATCGAATCTTTCTCAACTATTGGTGCTACAGCATCAAAAAAATACAGGTTATTTTTGCCGGTAAGTTTTTGTATTTCTGTAGTTAATGAGTCAGATGTAAGCGGCCCGGAAGCTATTATAACCGGGGTGTTTTCCGGAATGACCGAGATTTCTTCATTTATCAGGTTAATCAAAGGGTTTTCCTTAATTGCGGCTGTAATTTTTTTTGCAAATAACTCCCTGTCTACAGCAAGCGCATTCCCCGCAGGGACTGCTGTTTCATCTGCAAATTTTATAAGAAAAGAACCCAGAATTCTTAATTCTTCTTTTAAAAGTCCGCTTGCTGCTGATAGGTCATTTGAACCAAGACTGTTGCTGCAAACCATTTCTGCAAGATATCCCGTAGAATGCGCACCTGTTTGTTTTTTAGGTCGCATTTCATGCAGGTCAACTTCAACCCCTCTTTTTGCCAGTTGGAATGCAGCTTCTGTGCCTGCGAGCCCGCCTCCTATAATTGCAACTTTTTTCATATTCTTACCCCGATTTATATTGCGGTTTAATTTTATAATAAATCAAATATATTTTGCTGTTCGGGAATGCAACGGTTTCCTTGAGCAAAATTTTGTTTATATCATAATTATTAATTTTAAGCCTCAAAAATTGTAGAGAATTGCCGAAAATGTTAATATAACATTAAACGGCAAGTTCAGAGATTTAGTGGGGAAAAAATCAGACTATGATAAAATATTCTATTGGCGTAGACCTTGGCGGTACAAAGATATTAACCGGGCTGGTTAATACTGAGACCGGCGAAGTTCTGGTTTCTGTCAAGAAAAAAACTCAAAAACAGGACTGTGAGTATATAATTGAAAAAATTATCGAATCAATCGAAAAAACAATTTGCGAAGCAAATATCAAAATTTCTGATATATCTTCTATAGGAATAGGTGCCGCAGGACAGGTAAACAGAAAAAAAGGCGTTCTGGTTTCAGCGCCAAACTTAAACTGCTATAACCTCGAATTAAGACAGATACTGGAAAATCAGTTTAAAATTCCGGTGATGGTTGGTAATGATGTTGAAGTTGCAACAATAGGGGAAATCACTTTCGGTAACGGAGTCGGATTTAATAATCTTGTATGCATATTTGTCGGGACAGGGGTTGGCTCGGGCATTGTATGCAATGGAAAAATTTACAGCGGAGCAACCGGTACAGCCGGTGAAATTGGACATATCACAGTTTCATACGGCGGAAGGATCTGCGGTTGTGGAGAAAACGGCTGCCTTGAGGCTTATGCATCGAGAACAGCGATTGAAAAAAGAATAACCGGTGCTATAAAAAAGGGACACAGTTCTGTAATAACCGAATTGTTGCAGGATAACGGCGCTATAAAATCAAAGCATATTAAAAAAGCGTTGGAGTTAAACGATGAAATTGTATTTAATTCCATAACCGAAGCAGCAGAGTATTTAAGCAGCGGTATAGCTTCTGTAATTAACTTCTATAACCCGGAATTAATTATTCTTGGCGGCGGATTAATAGAAGCTGTTGATTTTTTCTACGACATAACAGTCAAAAAAGCATATACCAAGTCACTGACAATTGCATCCGGCGGTACAAAGATTACCAAAACCGGATTAAAGGATTTTTCAGGACTGGTAGGCGCAGCACTTCTTGAAAAATATTACGATCAGACAATTATCTAAACATTATTCATGGTTAATCCTTTGCAAATAATATAATAATCCCCCTGTAGAAACGGGGTAAATATCGTATGTTTATACATTGATATGATAAAATTGTCTTAAAAATAAAAAATTAAATTTAAAAGGTAGGAATATATGCTATTTACTAAGATGCAGGGAATAGGCAATGATTTTATAATTGTGGAAGCTGAAGAGATTTCTAAAACAAAATATGATTATTCTGATCTTGCAATAATGATGTGTGACAGGAAATACGGCATAGGCGGAGACGGATTAATTATAGTAAATCCGGCAGAAATCACGTCAGACTGCGACGTTAGCTGGCGAATATTTAATTCTGACGGCACAGAACCTCAAATGTGCGGCAATGGCATAAGATGTTTTGCAAAGTATGTTTATAAAAAGGGGATTGTGGATAAAAAGTCTTTTTCAATCTGCACCCTTGCCGGTACAATCATACCGGAAATTCTGGACGACGGCAATGTTAAAGTAAATATGGGAGAACCAATACTCAACGCTCCACAAATTCCGGTATCTTTAAATGAATGCAGGAGGGTAATTGACTATCCAATTGATGTAGACGGAGTAAAGATAAATATAACCGCTGTAAGTATGGGAAACCCGCATTGCATAGTATTCACTGGAAAAGACTCTGCAAAACTGGCAACAACAATTGGTCCCAGGCTTGAAAAACACGAAATTTTCCCTGAAAAAACAAATGTAGAAATGGTGGAAGTTATTAACAGAAGTCGGATAAAAGTTGATGTATGGGAAAGAGGGTGTGGAATCACACTTGCCTGTGGAACGGGAGCCTGTGCATCCCTTGTGGCTTCTGTACTAAACAATTTAACAGATAGCAAAGCTGAAGTGGATTTACCCGGAGGAACCCTGGAGGTTGAATGGGACAGGGATAAAAATAAACTTTTTATGACAGGCGGTTGTGAATTTGTATTCAACGGCGATTTTTTTATCTGAATTTATTTATTAGTAGTCTTAATCTAATCAGTAAATTAATTTTATAAACAGGCGTTAAACTATATTCACAAAAAAATTTTTTTTCATGATAATATTAATGTTTGAATAAACTAAATAAATTATAAATATTAAATGGAGGTATAAACAATCTTGCGTAAATATGAACTGTTATGTATGTTAAAAACAGGTTTTGATATTGAAAATGCAGAGCAGGTAACAGAAAACCTGGAAAAAACTATTAAAAACCAGGGCGGAAATGTAGAAGAAACAAATAAAATCGGTCGTAAAAGACTGGCTTATGACATAAAAGGAAACAGAGATTCTTTTTGTGTTACATTTGATATAGAATTAGAAGCCGACAAAGTAAAAGAACTCAAAAGAATTTTAAAGCTCAATGACAATGTGTTAAGAGAATTTATCACTTTAAAAACAACTTCAAAAGTAGCTACATAGACAATAGATACAGGATAGAAAATGAGCGTAAGCAAAATTGTAATAACAGGCGAAGTATTAAGAGAACCGGAAAAAAGGTTCACAGAGAGTAATCTGACAATAACCAGTTTTACTATGAATTTTGGTTATGATAACCAGGAAAAAGTTATCCGAGTATTTTCTCTTGGAAAAACTGCTGAAAGAATAGCCGAGGATGTAAAAAAAGGTCAAACTATAGTTGTTGAAGGCAGGTTACAGACAAATTCAGTAAAAACTGACGCCGGAGCCGATAAAAAATATTTTGAAATTAATGCACAGAATATAGAAATTGTAGAAAAACAGGCACAGACGGCTGTAAGTTCATCAGGTGGTAAAAATGACGAATTTAACCTTAATGATGAAATCAACAGTGATGACTTAATAGGCGAAGATGAAATACCGTTTTAGGAAAGGACTATATAAATGATAAAAAGTTTTAGAGACAGAAAAAAGTTTAAACCTTGCAATTTCTGCGCAGATAAAGTGGATGAAGTAGACTTCAAGGATACCATCAAATTAAAAAGATATTTAACTGAAAGAGGAAAAATTATTCCCAGAAGAATCACCGGAAATTGCGCTTATCACCAGAGAAAAGTCACAAATGCAGTAAAAAGAGCAAGAGAAAACGCTTTAATACCATATATATTTGAAGGCTAAACAGAAAACAACAAAATTTTCTTACCAGCAATATTAATTCATAAATGTATGAAAAATTTTTTTAATAATAATGCATACTTTAAAAGAAAGATTCAGGAATATATAGAAAAGCCTGAATCATCTTTTATATTGGAGGAAAAAATTAATGAAATTCTGCAAAACTGTGATGAATCTCTCGAATATTACATGAAAATTCTGGAAACAGATCCTGATAATATCGAGGCAACAGTAAATACTGGATGCATATTGTTTTTAAAAGGCGAAGAAGAAAGGGCTGAACAATTTTTCCACAGGGCAAAAACTATAGCGCCCGATAATTATATGGTATACCTGAATATTGCTAACCTTTATTTTGAAAAGGAAAAGTATGAGAAAACTATATTTTATTTGAAAAAGGCTATGACTCTGTCTCAGAATAATCCGGATATATATGCTGGCCTGGGTGCTGCCCTGTACGAAATAGGAAAGGTTGATGAATCATTAAAATATTATGACAAGGCAATAAAACTTAATCCTGAAAAGCAGGAATATTATACTAATACAGCGAATATATACCTGGAAAATTTCTGCTACGAAAAAGCTCTGGATTTTTATAAAAAGGCAATAGAGCTGGATAACGAAGACTTTAAAACCCTGGTGTGTCTTGGAAATACATACTCCGAGCTTACTGAATATGAAAAGGCATTTGAATGTTTTGAAAAAGCGATAAGCATTGCACCTGACTATCATAAAGCCCATTTATGTTATGGTATTACAAAATCATACAGCGGTAATATAGACGAGGCCATAGAAAAATATAAAAAAGCCATTCAATTAAGCCCTAAAGATGAAAAGACATTTATTATACTGGCTAATACACTTGTTGAGAAAAATGAACTTGATGAAGCTATATACTGTTATAATAAAGCAATAAAAATTAATAATAAAAATACGCTGGCTTATGTTGCCTTAGGAAATACAATGGCAATAAAAGGAAACCTGAAGGATTCCATAGACTGCTACAGAAAAGCCAGCCAACTGGATCCTGATGACCAGAAAATCATAGCATTATTCGAGGAAGCAATTGAAGAATACGCTTCTATAACAATAAAAAAAATTACTGAGGAGGACTAAAAATGAGAGGATATAGAAATTATACAAATTATAAACCGGCTATCAGTATTGAAGATAGGGTTGTTAGCGGCTTATCATTTCTTTCTTACGGTCTGATTGGTTTTATATGGATCATTGTTTCCCATATCCGGGGAAAATCACTCTCTTCGTTCGCAAGATTCCATATATTCCAGTCAATCATGTTTTTTATCGGTGTTTACGTTATCACCTTAATTTTAAATATCTTTCTTGGTTTTGTACAAATAATGCCTTTTATAGGCTCTATAGTGGCTAACATAGTATATTACACCAGCGAATACCCACTTGTACTTGACTTGCCTTTAACCACTTTTCTGGTTCAGGCTGTTGCTGTTTATATGGCCGTGTTTTCTTTCCTTGGTAAATATGCCGAGTTACCGAAACTTTCGGACTATGTCAGGCAAATGGTATAAATAAATTTTATCTTTCAAATTAATTTCCTTTTTTTATATGAAATTTAAACCTGGAGAATAATATATTTTTAAACCTGTGGTACGATGTTCAATTATCAAAATTCCCCGATAATATAGTTAATTAATAGGAGTAATATTTAGCTGTATTGCTGGAGGATGTTGATGGATAACTATACTAAAAAGTACAATGAAATGTTAATAGAAAAATCTGACAAAATAACTCTCGGACAAATATGGGCCAACCAACCACCTGTAATGAACTGGTGTCTCGGCTTAACCTGTTTGAGTTTTGGGTTTATATACATGTTTTTATTCACAATGCTCTAAAAAGTATAGTTTTTATCGTTTGTAGAGAACTGTAAAAATAAATAACAGGACTTTTATAAAATTTTTTTAATATTCTAAAAAAATAAACGATAAATAAGTGAAAAATTATTCAGAAATGAACAAAACGGATAAATTTTAAAAAACCTGTATAAAAAAGCGGTGGCTTTACCAACGCCACCTTAAATTTTGTCATTTTTTAATAATTTTTCACTTATTAACTATATTATTATCGTTTTCTGTAAATTTTTTTAAAGCAGTACTGATGAATATTCTTTCCAGTTTACGCAAAAATTTGATAAACTCGTGCTCTTCATTTTTTATAAGCGGCTCGACAAGAATGGTAATAAGTCCCAATCTCTGCCCAACAAATATATCTGTTAGCGGCCTGTCTCCTATCATAACTACCTGTTCCGGCAATAAATCAAGGTCCTTTAATGCCTGCATAGCAGCCGCACGTCGAGGCTTACGTGCTTTTTCATAAGCAATACATCCTGCTTTCACTCCTGCTTCTCTTACGTAATCCGCATGAGGATTATTGCTCAGGATTGCGATTTTAAAGTCGTTTTTTACTTCCTTAAGCCAGTTCTCTATATTTTCAGGGTAATTACCGGTTCTGGGCGGCATTAATGTGTTATCCAGATCAAAAACCAGCCCTTTTATCCCTTCTTTTTTTAAATCCTCAAGATTAATATCAGTTACATGTTCCACAATATAAGTTGGTTTCAGTCTTAGCACTGTTTTTTTCCTTACGTCTTATTATTCCCCATTCCCAGGTTTTTAGAGGTGTATCAAAGTTTATTATAACTTCCTGGTTAGTATTAGCAAGCTCGATGTTTTCTCCATACTCATTAACAATATCTTTTATTATAGTACTAACATTTTCTTCCGGGGTAATAAAGTCAAAATTTTCTCCTGATTTCATCTGATTCTTAACCAGTACTTTGTAACTTGTATCAGATATTTTCTCGGTTATTATTCCCTGAAAAACTGATTGTGCACGGCTTTTTCCGCAAACATAATTATAATGCTCGCTGTCAGGTTTTCCTGCAATGAATCCTGTGGAAAAACCTCTGTTGCCTGCATTTTTTAATTCTTCAAATAAATTGTCAAAATCAGGTTTTTTATCTTCATAATATGCGTTTATTGCTGATTTATAAGCTTTAGCGACCAGAGATGAATAATACATACTCTTTGTCCGTCCTTCAACTTTAAAAGAACATACTCCTGCATCAATAAGATCAGGAATGTATTCTATAAGCGCAATGTCTTTAGGATTCATTACATAACTGCAATTGTCATCTTCTGTTAGTTCATATTCATCTTCCGGTTTTTTCGGGTCAACAAGCTTTAATTTATAAGGCCATCTGCAGGGTTGTGTACAGTTGCCCTGATTAGCTTTTCTTTCATTATTGCTAAAGTAATCACTTAACAGGCATCTTCCTGAGTACGCAACGCATACAGAACCGTGTACCAGTACTTCCAGCTCAATATCAGGTACTTTCTGCGCAATCTGCTCTATTTCTTTTAATGACAATTCTCTTGCCAGAATAACTCTTTCTACCCCCTGATCTCGCCAGAACCTTACTGCTTCATAATTTAGAACATTCGCCTGTGTACTAACGTGCATAGGGATGTCAGGCAGTTCTCTTTTTAATGTCGGATAAAATCCCGGATCAGCAAATATAACTCCATCAGGCTTAACATCTTGAAGCATTTCTATAATTGGTGGTAGTTTTTCTATAATTTCGTTATTTGCAAATACATTAAGTGTTACATACGCCTTTGCTCCCATCCGGTGTGCTGTTTCTATAGATGTTTTAAGGTTGTCATTGGTGATTATGTTACCTGATTTTGGGCTTCTCAGGCTGAAGTCTGCTGTTCCCAGATAAACTGCATCTGCTCCGTATGCAATAGCATACTTCATTTTTTCTATGTTCCCTGCCGGTAATAAAAGTTCTACTCGATCCATCTTTCTCACTACTCTTCTATTTTTGTGTTTTATCCCTATCAACAGGATAGTTTAACAAAAAGAAAACTCTAAAATCAACTTATAAGGAACAAATAAAAAGTTTTTTGCGCCTAAAAATTTTTAAAAAATCTATATTTAACAAATGCGCAGGCTACGCCTGCGCCAGTTGTAGGGTAGGTTGTGTGTGAAGATTCTTTTGAAAATTTTAAATAAGAATTTTTTGTTGCTTCCTTAATAAATTTAAAAAATAAATAAAATAAAAAATCCCGCTTGAGACTGCAGGATTTTTTTAAAAATCTGGTAATTTGTTAAAATTTTATTCTTTTATTTTAATAACATTTACAGGACAAGCATCTGCTGCGGCTCTGCAGTCTTCTTCATTGCCTTCTACCTTATCCTGATGGACATGGATAGTATCTGAAAGTTCAAAAACATCGCTGTTTATTGATACGCAGGCCCCACATGCTATACAGCCCGGAATAATTTCTACTTGCATAATTACCCCTTTCATCTTAATTAATTTCAAAATAATTATGTAAAATAATCAGGTTTATATCATTGCCTATATAGTCAATTTTATACATTATACCTATACTGATTTAAATAAGTATAGTGAACGAGTTTATTTTCTTAAAATCAGGCTTTGCCCGGCTTAAGCGGGAGCATAGCCTCATTTATGCCCGATTCTAAGAAAACTTTAGGTATAAACAAATTTATATTAACCTTCTAATAATACTCTTTTTAAGTTTTCAATAAATAAATTAATAAAATTTCATTTATCGATTATTTAATAAAATCACACAATCTAAAAAGAAAAAACTACTTTAAAAAACCTGACATACCCTCATATAAGATCCTGTTCATGCATAAAGACAGGTTTTTTAGAGAACATATCCCCTTATCCCTTTCGATCACACCTATACTTGCCAGCTTGTTCCTGACAACTTCGTTTAAATCAGCAGGATCAATATATAAGCTGCATTCTTTTGTGCATTCAGTTTGATTAAAAGGACAGGATTTATATCCATTATCGCTCAATATTTTATTGACCTCCTGTTGTTTAGCATTCTATATTTCCTGAAATAACCTCGCAGTGAGCACCTTCTTTTTTATTAAGGGAAGACTCTTGCGGTTGGGTCTGATGAAAATATAACTGAGCGATCCTTACACCCGGAAATAAAGGCAGCGCAACTGAACTCATATTTTTAAGAGCAAAAGTTAATGTGCCGGAAAAATTCGGGGTAATAAGACCTGCTGTAGAGTCAACAAAAAGTCCTATTTTTCCCCAGTTATTTCTGCCTTCTATCTTGGCTAGAAGATCAGAGGGGAGTTTTAAGTGTTCAATGGAATATCCGATCACAAAAGAACCGGGCTGGATATAAAAAGCCTCATCAGGTTCTGTTTTTACTGTAACTTTTTGTTTTACAGCATTCTTTTCTATTTCTTCAGGAGTCTTACTGCTGCTATCCTGATTAATATTATTAAGGCTCTTTATGATTTCAAACTCTGTTCCGAGCCTGATATCAATTGATACAGGCCCTACCTGTTCATCCGGATTAATAAAGGGAGTTATAACAATTTTTTTATTAGGATCCTCATGAACAAGCCTTTCTACAATATTATTTTTATTTAAAAGCATAAATAAATCCTCTTATTTATTATTCTGTAATATTAAGTAATATCTCGAAAATTCTTGATTTTTCAACCGAGTTTAAAAGCAGGGTATCAGTTGATCTTATATGATTAATCATTGGGCTGTAATCAAGATTTTCATTCTTTATTAATTCATACATAATATCATCGCTCAAAGATTCACTATACATCCAGCCTGAATTAATAATCTGCTGTGGTGTATTCGGGATCTCCTGCATTTTGCTTGATTTTTCATTTATGTTAGTGCTGCATACTTTTTCTTTGCAGTATTCTTTGCATTTATTCAGTTCTTCTACAGTCGAAGATGCGATTAATATACCTTTTTTAAGCCTCTCATAACCTGCAAGACTTACGCAAAAATCATTGCATTTATAAGCATTGTTTTCTGAAACCACTTTGTTTGCTTCTTCTTCAACTCTTTTAACGAGTTCATCAATTCCGTCCTTAATGTCGGAAATATCAATTTTAAACCCAAGAGTAGAATGCATTTCGTCTGAAAGTCCGGACAGTGTCAGGAACCAGTCATGTGTGCTTTGGGTTTTACTATCCAGATTTTCCTTTTCAAGCTTTTTATAAAGATATCTTTCCCTGATTGAAAGTGTGGGCAGGTATCTTATTTTACTTTCTGCAATACTTCTAAATACACCCAGCTCTACAAAAAGATAATAGTATGCAGGGCCAAGAAGTTTCATGGAAAACAGGTCATAAGTAAGTTGATAAGCAAGCTTCTCTGTGACTTTCCTTCTTTCTGAATCCCTTTCGACTTTTGGGGCAATTAGTTCTTCATAATATTTTTTGGTTGAAGCCTTTAAAATTTCTATATTACCGAAAATATTTTTTAATAATATAGGCCAATATAAAGGATTACAATTTTCAATTATAGGTAGATAAAGTGCCATCGGTTTTTTCTCGATATCAGAAACAAAAGGCAAGTTTGTATAGCATTGATGTGTATTTCTTGTTAAAAAATCCTGGGTTAAAAGAACTATACGAGAATCAAATTCCTTAAACGTCTTTTTTATTTTTAATACATCGCTTAAGAAAATATAAGTTTCTGATGCAATAGGATCCAGCGGCAAATGTGATGAAAGAGAGTGGAGTTCCAGAAACTTATCCAGGCATTTTTTGTATGTTGCAATTGCCCTGTCAATTTCTTCACGTGAAATTGGCGTTTCTTCATAAGTTTTTTTCAATACAGGATAAACTGTTGATAACTCCTGTTTGATTTCTTTTAAGTTATCCTGGCAGGAGGTTATAAATTTTTTATTTACGTTCTCCTGTTTTTGGATTTTGTTTTCATAAAAAATTTCAATACGGGCAAGTTTTTCCACCAGCATAGAATAAATTTTTCTAAGCGCAGTATTGCTCATTTCAGTCCTCCAACTCTCAAAGTTATTATTACCATTATAAAGATGTTTTTGATTATGCGCAACACGGGCTAATTTTATGCTTCACGTTTTGTCATCAACAAGATTAAACTTCCAATTAATGCTGAATTACTCAACTTAACCTGACCGGTCAGATACCTTTATATTGTAAAAATTAGACACTACGGCTATATAAAATTTTTGTATATTAAACAAAAATAAACTTACTTAAACATGCGAATTATTTTGGTTTGTAGATTAGACTTTTAAATTTTGCGAGGAGTATATGAAAAAGAGATTAATAGTCAAATCCGGAAAAATTTTAAAAAGCCATATTTATCTTTCATTACCAATTTTTTTGATTTCCGTATTAAATCTTTCTTTTTTAATATGTATTTTAAAAACATTCTAAAATTATACCGGTTAAGGCAATTAAATTTAGCAATTAATTAAAGAAAAATAGTTATATAATAAGCAGATAAAAAATTAATTAATAAGGAGAAATGAATGGTTAAACTTGAAGAAATAACAAAAAATACAGAAAGGGCACAAAAATATTTTGAAGATAAAATAGCTTTTACTGTTGGACCGGTAGAACTGCACAGAATGATTGAAACCGAAAAAGACAAAATCCAGCTAATTGACGTTAGAAAGTCAGATGACTACATTGTAGGGCATATACCCGAAGCTATATCTATCCCTGCAAGTAATATTGAATTTTCCATGGATAAACTTTCCAAAGAAAAAATAAATATTGTTTACTGCTATGACCAGCAGTGTCATCTTGCTGCAAAATGCGCAAAAATGCTTGCTGATGAAGGTTTTCCGGTTATTGAACTGGAAGGTGGTTATAATGCCTGGTATCATAAAGATTATGATATTGTAAGTTCAGGTTAAGGAATTTAATACTAAATACTGATTCGCATTCATACCAGTATTTATATAAAGTTAATTTGAAAACCCGACTTATAGTCGGGTTTTTTTACGGTACAGAAAACTTATTCTATATTGAAATCCGGTAATTTATATTTTTCTTCTTCAAGAACTTCTGTCTTATCATAATTTATACCTATTGCTTTTATTAAGGCATCAAAAATATGGGTATTATCAATAATTCTGGTTCCCGGATACCAGAAATTCTCCACATCCTCGAAAAATTTTGTATTATTTCCTTTAACATACAGATTAACCAGCTCATTTGTATGCTGGTCAGTTGCATATTTTACCTCGTCTCCTGGATAGAAGGATTTACCGAATATTTTTATCTGCTTTGGAAGACAACCTTTACAAAGCACTTCAGAACCTTTTATTCTCATATAACTGTTTGCATGATCAGAAGTTACAATTAAAAGCGTATTATCCCAGTTTATATCATCGCCGGGCTTTTCCACAAACTGAACAGCATAACTCACCGCCGCATTAAGTTCAGCCACACAACCTACCATACCTTTATAATCATTGTCATGATTTGCCCAGTCAATAGTTCCCTGCTCTGCCATAAGGAAAAAGCCGTTTTCATTTTCAGATAGTACAGTTAATGCAGCATAAACCATATCTGTTAGAGACGGGTCTTCTTTATCCTTATTTATCCTTGGTTTATCAGGGGAGTGTACAGGTTCCGGATATTCAACCGACCCTCTTGCTCCTCCGAAAAGCCCGAACAGCTTCATATCATTATTTACAGCCATTTGCGCTGCTTTAGAAAGGCTTACAGCAGCAGGAATACCTTTCCTTTTTTCTGCTGTAACGTATTCTTCAGATAACATAAATTCCTTATAAAGCTCGTCAGAAAGAAATTTTTCATCCTGAAAGAACAATTCCTTTGTATATTTCGGATGTCCACCACCTATAACCACATCAGGCTTTGTTAGCTTTATAATTTCCTCGGCTATTCCAATGGTTTCAGAACCCTGTTTTGTATAATAGTTTTTTCTGGAGGTGTTATGGGCCAAAAAACCTGCAGGGGTGGCATGGTTAAACGGAACAGTAGTTACAACTCCGATAGAAGTTCCTTTTTGTTCACGCGCAAGTTCCATAATGGTTTTTAGCTTTCCGTCCTGCAGATCACCCGGAAGCCATGATATATTTCCTGCAGCGGTTTTAATTCCCGTAGCAAGTGCGGTTGCCGCAGCTGCGGAGTCTGTTGCCAGGGCAGAATAATCACCTTTTGCTACACATTCCAGATCAGCAAGAAAGTATTCTTTTTCCATCCCTTCCTGTAAAGGATAGGGCATTAAACCTCCCCTGTCTGGGTTATAACCAATTGTAGGGAAAAACCTGTTATAACTGAAAGGTTTTTTATCTGCATCAAGTGCATACTTGTTATATGTATTTACATCCCAGGTGGAAACAAATCCAAGATAAGGAAAACTTTGCCAGACAAGGGATGCATTCCTGCCTGATAAATACCTGCTGGCTGCAATTTCATGTTCAAGATGCATTCCATCGCCTATAAAAAGAATGATATTTTTAACTTTTTGCTCTGCTGATAACGCTGGCTGTAAAGAAATTACCAGAAACAAAAACACACATATAAATCTCAAAAACATTTGATCTTCCTTTATCTCTACCTAATTTATCCAAGTATACTTTAAAACTATCTTGAAATAAAATTATAAGTCATATCCTAAAATATAGAAAAATTTGGAAAATTAATATGATTTATGCTGTGATCCGCTGTGGAAAGGAAATAAAACCTTAATGTTTGTAAATATTTTGTAACGAAATATAAAAATATTTTTAAATAATGAATTTATAACTTAAATATTGTTTTTTTATATATGGGTATTTTTTATAACAGGTCTTGCTTTTTAGTAAAAGTCGTATATATCGAGGAGAAATATATCGGAGGAGATGAGATGATCGGATTTAACAACATGAATATGTGGAATAATTCTGTCTATAACCAACAGAATTTTAACTACTATGGAAACAAAAGTCAGGGCAATTATTTAAATAACTTTTTCAGTTCATTTATGATGGGCTTACTTAGCAGTATGTTCCAGGATTCTGGCTTATTCCAGAATGCAGGACAACCTGCAATTAGCCAGAATGTAAACTACAACGGCAATGGACTGAATTCTACCAGCATATGGAACAACATCGGCGGAAACCCAACTCCGGGAATAAGCCAGAATGTAGTATATAACGGCAGCGGACAGGGTATTAACTCTACTAATATCTGGAATAATATATTTGGAAACAGAGCATTTAACCAGACACAGATACAGGTTCAGAAAAAACCTGAAAAAGTTTTCGTTGTAGGCTCATATAAGAACAAATACTTTGGTGATTATAAATATGGAAAAACAAATGAAGGCGAAAGCAAAGACGGAGTAGAAGTAAACCTGGGTAGAACTATTCTTGATTTTGCAGGAAAAGCCAGCGGTAACGGTAAAAGATGGGATTATAGAGCTCATGATAAAGACACCTCAAATAATGAAGCACTTCAAAAGTTATATAGCAAGCTTTCTGATGACCAGAAAAAGCTTACTTTTGATAAAGGACAGGCTTATTTAATCACTGAATCCGGTAATATTATCGGAACAGTGGCAAATAACCAGGTCGGAAAAGTCAAAGGAAATTCTGACATAGAAAAAAATGACAAATTCAAGGTTATAGACGGCCTTGGAGTTGATAAATCTATAGAAATGAGCAATGAAGAAAGTAATGGCGGAAAAATCGAGTATAATGGACGCAAATATGATGTTGTCTCTACAGTGTTAAGAAAAAACACCCCGTTAATCCTTGACCTTAAAGGCGATGGTATTGAATTGACAAACCATAAGGACGGAGTCAACTTTGATCTTAACGCTGACGGCAAAACCGATCAGACAGCGTGGACAAAGAAAGACAGTGATGATGCATTTTTAGTACTTGATAAAGACAGTAACGGCCAGATAGATTCCGGTAAGGAACTATTTGGTGACCAGAACGGTTCTGAGAACGGCTTTTTAGAGTTATCCAAATATGATTCCAATAAAGACGGTAAAGTTGACGCTAAAGACGAAGTTTACAGCAAGCTTCAGACCTGGCAGGATAAGGATCATGACGGTAAAGTCGATAAAGGCGAATTAAAATCACTGGTTGATTCTAATATAAAATCAATATCAACAGGATTTAAAGAAGAAACAGACGAAACAGGTAAATTAAAAGAAGATGAGCATGGAAACACAGTTGGTCTTGTAGGCGAATTCGAAAAGACTGACGGAACAAAACAAACAATGATCGATGCATTACTGCAGAATATAGGTTAACAACATTCACATATTGTTAATTCCGAAAAGCCTGTGAGAGCATCACGGGCTTTTTAAATTTTATTCCACCCCGTGCATCCATTTTTTTATGGGTTTGGCAAATATCAATGCTGCCAGCCCTGCCCCTGCGGTTAACAAAACAGGGATCATAAAGAATTCGGCTGTACTCAGGGTATCATACCTGCCTGCAAACAGGCCTGCTGTTAAATTAGCCACAAAACTCGCCAGGAACCATGTTCCCATAAGAAGCGACGCAAACTTTACAGGCGCAAGCTTGGTTACCATAGACAATCCCACCGGAGAAATACATAATTCCCCCAGCGTATGGAACAAATACACGGCAGTAAGCCATAAAAACGAAACTTTACCCGTTATTCCCGAAGCCATGGACGCTATAACCATCAGCACGAAGCCTATAGAAACCAAAAACAGGCCTGCTGAAAACTTGACCGGGGCGGAAGGGTTCCTGCCCCTTGTTCCTAATTCAACCCACATTCTGGAAAATAAGGGTGCAAGGAGGATTATAAACAAGGGGTTAACTGACTGGAAATAGCTGACCGGGAATTCCCAGTTAAGGAACGGGATTACCCTGTCTGTCGAGCGATCGGCAAATAATGTTAAGGAGCTTCCCGCCTGTTCAAAGGATACCCAGAAAAATATGCTGAAAAACATAAGGATAAAAATCACGGCAACTCTATGTTTTTCAACTGTAGTAAGGGGTTTATCCCTGAGCTCAGGGTTTATATCATTATTCCTGTTGTCCGGCGCATTACCTATATGGGCGCAAAAGCGGTTCTGTCCCCATAAATATATCAGCGCACCGATTAACATACCGATCCCTGCCATGCCGAACCCGTAGTGAAAGCCAATTTTTTCCCCCAGAGTTCCGCAAACCAGCGGAGCAAGGAATGCCCCGATATTTATTCCCATATAAAAGATCGTGAACCCTGCATCCCTTCTGCCATCACCTTCATCATACAGTTTTCCCACGAGGGTAGATATATTGGGCTTAAAAAAACCGTTTCCGATGATTAATAATCCTAATGCTGTATAAAAGAAAGGTAAATCCGGGAAAACCATGGTAAAATGCCCCAGCATCATTATCAGGGCACCGATCAGGATACACTTTTTAGGGCCCAAATACCTGTCAGCTATGTAACCGCCGATTAACGGGGTCAGATAAACCAACCCCGTATACATTCCGTAAATACTTCCCGCTTTTTCCGTGTTGAACATAAGGTATTTAACCATATACAACGTGAGAAGAGCCCTCATACCATAGTAACTGAACCTCTCCCACATTTCTACGGTAAAAAGAAAGTACAATCCTTTTGGATGTCCGGTTTTATAACTCATTTAGCTTTTTATTTCATTTCTTACCTGGTTATGTTCACTTTCAGCTAGCTTATTATTATTATACTCTTTATGCAAATAAGCATAATAGACCCCATACAATGCCACCGTGAACTATACCGATTTCAATAAGTAATCTTGAAATGCAATTAATGAACATAAATCGGTATGGCGAAGCGGGAGTGACGTTTTCAGAAAAATCCGGCTTTGCCCGACAGCAGAGAGCCGAACTCATTTGCCGGTTTTTCCGAAAACTAACTCATTCTAGTATAGTTTAAGAATCTAAAAATTCATTATTATAAGTGGTCTATAAAGGTTTTTTCAAAGGAACACCGGTTCTTCTCGGATATTTTTCAGGTGTTGGTGAAACCTTTTTGATAAGGATTAAATTCCTCTCCTCTTCGCCTGTGAGGGTATATTTGACAGTATTAACATATTCACCGCCCAGTATGGAAATTGCTCTGGACGATTCTTCAAGTTCATCATCAGCCAATTTTGCCTTATAAGCTATGAAATACCCCTGTTGATTTACCAGGGGCAGGCAGTATTCGGAAATTATGTTTAATTTTGCAACTGCCCGGGTAACTGCAAGGTTATAAAACTCTCTTTTACTATGATTTCGGCCCAATTCCTCCGCTCTCGCTGAAACTACCTCCACCCTGTCGGAAATACCAAGGGTTTGGGTTAGGAGTTCAATAAATTTAAGCTTTTTAGCGATTGAATCAACAGCGCATAATTTCCATTCAGGAAAAGCTATTACTAACGGAATGCCCGGGAATCCTCCGCCTGTACCTATGTCTATAAGCTTTAATTTTGAATTAAAGTTAAGTTCCTTTGCTGCCAGTCCTAATGCCAGGGAGTCGAGAAAATGCTTTACCGTTACCGTTTCCATTTCTGTAGAGCTTACAATATTGGTATGTCTGTTAAATTCGTCTAAAAGCCGCAGATATTCCCTGAATTGCTTGATTTTATTATCATCAAGCTCGATATTAAAATCCCGGCTTCTTTCCCGCAACATCTGAAAATTATTCATTTTTCGCCTTGATTTTATGCAGCAGTTCAGTGTAACTTTTCTGACCTATTTCGTCAATTACCTGCTGGAATCTTCTGTCTATTTTTTCCTTACTATCTGTAGAAATAGTTTTATCAATGGATTTTTTAGCCAGTATAAACGCCTTTACTGCTTTTTCGTAATTTTTTTCGAAAAATAAAATGTCCCCGATATCAATATAGCTCATTGCAATTTTGTACGGATCATTTAACTGCTTTGCAATATTAAGTTCTTTATAAAAACATTTTCGAGCTTCGGTGTAATTCTCAGTTTCAAAATAAATATTTCCAAGCTTGGAGAGGACTTCATATTCTCCTTCCCGGTTTTTCGCCCGTGCGTCTATCTCTATTGACTTTTTATAAAACTCAATTGCGCCCGGCAAATATCCTGTTTCATCATAAATAGCCGCTGTGTTTGAACAGGCTGCCGCTAAAAATGGATTTTTTTCCGGGTTTTCAGAGGTTTCTATATTTTTCTGATAAAATTTTAGTGCATTTTCATAATCTCCTGCATCGTCGTAAGAAAGGGCAGTTTTAAAGTATATTTCCGCTTTTTGCTCAATACTACCTTGCTTTTCGACTTCTTTAAGCGCTCTTGTAAAATAATTTATGGATGTATGAAAATCTCTTCTGTAATCGTAAATCTCACCTATATTTCCCAGTACAGAAGGAACTATAGTTCCGGGTATATATTCCGGTTCAGAATTTAAAACAGCATAATAATTCCGCAGTGCCTGATCATGCTTAAAATGTTCCTTATATAAATTAGCCAGCTTAAAAAGAATAAAATTATAATTAAATTTATCTCCTTTTCTCCTGTAGTTTTCCAAAGTTTCATTCAGCTCTTTTTCGGTTGCTTCTATAATATACAGCTCCAGTTTTTTGGAATCCTGGTCTTTTTCTATATTTTCAGAAAAATTGTTTTCTGATATATCTGGATTATCGGCTTGTGAGCTTATCTCCATTTCCATTTCATTAAAGATTAGTGCTTTTTCCTCCTCTGTAAGCTCTATTTTAGCAGTTTCATCCAGGTTTTTATTAAATTCTTTTTCTGTTTCAGAAACAGTTTCTTCGGAAACAACAGGCTGTAAACTTTCTTTGTTTTCAGGGATAATCGCTTTTAAATTTCCTTTTGAAAAATTTTTAGCCTGATACTCAGGAACTGCACCAAGTTCGGTCAGATTTTTGTAATGAAAATACTGCTCAGAGTATAAAAGTTTTCTGGAAACAGGGAATTTTCTTTGCTCGAGTTTTACTGCTATTTGCTCAGAATACAGCTCATAAAGCCAATTATAGAGCCTTATTCTCTTCTGCTCAGGAATTCGGGATTTTATATAACCTTTGAGAGGCTGTTTTATTTGAAAACTGCCGTTATTTTCGCTTAAAATTCGAAGACTATTCAATTGTTGAATTTTTTTTTCTGCATCATCAATAAAATTAATCTCCTTCATTGTTTCTATGGAAAACGAATGCCTTACCAGGGCAAATAATTCGACCAGCTCCTTACTTTCCCCTGGGATAGATTGATAAAGATACTCTGTAATAAAATTTTCAAAATTCTTTCCCGATACCTGAATGCGACCGATAAGCTCTGAAGGTCTAAGGTTTACATCTTTAACCAGGTTAGCAAACAGGAATATACTCTCAGGATATCCGGAAGTTATTGCACAGATATCCTGTATAACTTCCTCTGAATCTGATACACCTGTTTGTCTTATTAATTCAAAAGCTTCTTTGGGGTTTAATCCTTCAAGATTGACTGTATAAACTTTTTTTCTATTTTCCAGAGCAGGAAGATTCTCTCCAGCTGCGATTACTTTTATTGTGGAAATTGAAGATATAAAATTCAGGAAATCAAGCAGTTCGTTTTTAATTACTTCATCTGCTGTTTCAAACACATTTTCCATACCGTCAATAAAGATTAATAGAGGTTTTTCAAGGTTTTTAATTTTGTTAATCAGTCTCTCATCTATGGAAAAAGTTTCTGAAATCCTAAAAGTTTTAATATATTCTTTATCTTTGACAGTAACTTTTTTCAGGTAATTAAATAGGGAAAGTATTATATCATCAAGGTTTGTGGCCTGCGAACATTCATAGTAATAAGTCAAAACTTTTTTATCCAGCAAGTATAGCAAGGATTTTAAGAAATGTGTCTTACCAACCCCCGTCGGACCGTTGATATAAATTAATTTATATTCTTCAGAACTTAAAAGCTGGAGAACCTCTTTAACATAATGTTTTCTATTTGCAATTGTCCGGGTTATTTCCTCAAGAAGCGCAGTATTTTTCATTCCGGAATTTTCCCCCGGGGCCTGATTGCTGAAAGGGGAATAAAATTCATGAAAACCTTTTTTTAAAAAATCTGAAAATTCCATACGTTATTATTTAAAACCGGCTTCTGTAGAACCTCTTAATGTTCTAAATTATACACAACTATTTATACGTTTATTTTAAAACATTTTTATTATTTACGATAGAGATTAGCTGGAACAATAAGAAGTGCATTGGTTACTTTACCCCCACCCTTAACCGTGGGCAGGTTTACTACTTGTCCTTTGTATACCATCTGGGTTGATGAACCACCGTCCAGGTTCATAGCATTATAAGCGCCCAGTTCCCACATTATCTGTGCCAGTTCATGCATTGTGGCGCCCTCGGAAATGCCTCTTCTTCTTCCATCAACTGTTACCAGTATAAGCGTACCGGCTCTGGAATAACCTATAGCCGTTCTGGGTTCCTTTTTGCTGATGAATTTATCGGTGAATCTCTGTTTATCAACAAAGATTTTACCCTCTTTAACAAGGTAGGGGCCTCCACCCACTGCGTATTTAACATTTTTCCATTCATCAGGCCTGAATTCTATTGAATAACTGACTTCGTAATCCCTATCTATATTTCCGATCAAAGGTTTTCTCGGACCGACAATCACATAGCCGTCTTCCGGAATTTTAACGCTGCTTTGTTTTATGTAGTTAACTTTATTGTCTCTGACTACTATATGACAAAAGTCTTCGGCTGTATACGGTGTTTTTTCGCCCCATCTATCCGTGAATATTGTGAATCCGTAGCGGGTCTGCACAGGCTGGTTGTAATTAACCAGGTTTAAAACCAGTTTTTCGCCGACCTGAATTTCCCCGGCAACTTCAAGCTTGTCCATCAGGAATTCGTTGCTTTCATTCACGCCGAAAACCACTCTGTTATAAATAGGGCCGGTAAGAAGTTCTCCGTCAATTATGGAAATACCTAGAGGAGCACCTATATCAGGTTTGAAAAACGATGCGTTTACGGCAGCAATTGCGTTTTCCTGACTGGCAAAATCACTTACTTTTTTAACGGAATTAAGCAGATGTTCCCCGTATGTTGGCCGAATTACAGCGCCGCTCAGGTGAGGATTAACAGTGATTATATTTACTATAGCGGGTTTTCCGCCGAGCCACCTGGTTACTCGTTTATGGACTATGCCTTTGGTTATAGTGATATTTTTTTTTATAACCTGACTGTTATAGCACAGAGCAAGGTCTTTGAAATTTTCAGCAGGTTTTTTTTCTACAGCTATTGATTTATCAGGAAAAAATAAACCAGACACAGCTGCAATTAGACCCAAAAGTATTATGTATACTTTAAAGCTCTTACTCATAAGACACAAAGTTTGTTTAATTAATATAATAATATATTAAACGATGTTTATGGATTTGTAATCCCCTAAATTGCTCAGATATATGATATATAAGGGATTAAACGCTGTTTTTTGTGTTAACACATCGTTACATAACTTAATTTTTTAAATTCTTCAGATAGGGATATTTAAGACTACAACCTCGTCGGGATATTTTTTCCGGCGAGGTAGTTTTTTAAGTCCCTGATTTTTATGGTATCAAAGTGAAAAATTGATGCGGCAAGTGCGGCATCTGCTGCGCCGTAATTAAACACCTCGCTGAAATGCTCCATAACCGGGCCTGCGCCTCCGGATGCTATAACCGGAAGGTTGGTATTTAAAGAAACCCGCCGGGTTAACTCCAGATCGAATCCTTTTTGCGTACCGTCAGCATCCATTGAAGTTAGTAAAATTTCCCCTGCGCCGAGTTCCTCTACTGTCTTTACCCAATCCATTACTTTAATATCAGTCTTTTTCTGCCCGGCATTTATATACACATACCAGTCGTCTTCTTCTCTTTTTGCGTCTATTGCTATAACTATACACTGCGAGCCAAACGCTTTTGAGGCCTTTTCTATAATTTCGGGATTTTTTACCGCTGCTGTGTTTAAAGAAGCCTTATCCGCCCCTGCAAGCAGGATATTTCTTATGTCCTCAATAGTTCTTATGCCACCGCCGACTGTAAGAGGTATGAAAACCTGTTTGGCAACGTTTCCTACTACGTTTCTTATCGTATCCCTGCCTTCGTTTGTGGCTGTAATATCCAGAAAAACTATTTCATCCGCCCCTTCTTCCGAATACCTTGCCGCTAAACTTACCGGATCTCCCGCATAGCGCAGGTTTAAAAAATTTACCCCCTTGACTGTTTGCCCGTCTTTTACATCCAGACATGGAATTATTCTTTTAGCGAGCATGGAAAACTCCTGATTTTAATTTATTACCCGATTATCCTAGGTAAATTATATAATAATTAAACTGTTTTCATGTCCTTTTTATTGTAAAATATTTGTTGAATTATACTCTATCCATTGAACACAAGATAATATTAAGCTATGTTATAAAATTTATGTAATTTGATTTAAAAGCTCAATATATATGAGATAATATAAATATATACTTTAAAAAACAATTCTTATTTAACATATAATTTAAATTTTATAATATATAAAAACTTAAACATTGACCAATAAATTTTAGCGCAAACTACACCATAACAGGGCAGGGAATATACTTTTAAGCTTTGAATATAATAACGTTCCACATTATTATATTCAAACTCAGAACCTCACAGTATTCTAACAACATTCAAAATATAGATTTTAAAATTAAATATTGCGGGTTAAATAAATGGAAAATAAAAAAATATTTATAAATTCCTCTCGGAAAATTTTGTCCAGCACCGATAAAAACGACCCTTCAAAAAGAATTTCATCAGAAAGCAACAGTATAAAGGCACGTTTAAAATCTAAATACTTGTTGTATAAACTGCAAAGAGATTTTTTTCGAAGGAAATTTTACTAATACAGGATAAAATAGTCTATATAAATAATTTATTAATGGTCTTATACTAAAATGAGTTTATTTTCTGGCTTCGCTTGCTACAGCAGGAGTTTTAGCTCGTTTTCGCATACCGCCGATGAATAATATTTTTGTTTTTAAAATTTATCCCTTTTGTTCATTTCTGAATAAAATTTCTTATTTATCGTTTATTTCTTTAGAACACTAAAATACCGCTTCAAATAAATAATTTTAAAATGAAATAAAACTATACAATAGAGGTATAAAAGGATCCGTTTTAGTCAGGCAGGCTGCCTGCTTTGTATAAAAATCCATGCACTTCCAGATTTTTCTTTTTATAAATAATGAAAACTTTATTGTTTTTATGCAAAACTATTTCTGCCGTTGGGACAGAAACCCCCTGCTCGTCATTAAGCCGGATAATTTGTATCACAGGGCATTTTGCCTTGATCTGTTGTCCCTGCAAAAGCAAGAGCTGTTTTGTTTCCAGTGTGAAATCCACAGCATAAATCCCCGGTTCAATATAATTAAACTCGCTGTCATACGCCAGGGTATCGAAAGTAATAGACGGATAATCCGTGGACAAGTCCTCTAAGTAGAAATTTTTATCTCCTTTAAGACCAGAAGTATAAGCTTCTTCCTGCTTGGGATCTGCCGGGTTTACCAAAAACGGCATAACTATTTGAAATAAAAAATTTTCAAGCATACTTACAATTATAATGATTTTTTTAATTAAACATAGTATCAGTCGAGCCTGGCATTAACACTCGCAACTTGTTGAGCCATTGTGCCCAGAGCAAAATTATAGCTCTTCACCTGGTTAAATCCTGCTTCCTTAAATTTTTGCACCAGCTCATCAGGAGATGGAAAGTCTTTTGTAGATACGGGCAAATACTTGTATGCCCGGAAATTACCACAGAACAGCTCACCAATAAGCGGAACAACATAGAAAAAATAAAGTCTAAAAAGGCCTCCAAACAAACCCCTGGGTTTGCCTGTATCCAGGTTGACAACATAACCGTCGTCTTTTACCACCCTTTTCAGCTCCCGGATTCCTTTTTCAATATCCTTAAGGTTTCTCAGCCCGAAACTTATAAATGCTGCATCAAAGGTATTGTCTTCATAAGGCAGGTTCAGGGCGTTTGCGAAAATAAAATTTATATTTTCATATTTTTGAGCTCTGTTTTCAGCTATTTTCAGCATATTTTCCGAAAAATCAACAGCTGTTACATCGAGCTGGTTATTGTGCAGCTGTGAGGCAAAAAGGGCAATATCACCTGTTCCTGTACATACATCAAGTATTTTCATATCTTTTTGCAGCGGAACATTTTTAATTGCCTGTTTTTTAATAAAGTTATGGGTGCTAAAGCTGATAATATTGTTAAGCAGGTCATATTTGTCAGCTATAGAGTCAAACATCTCAATAATTTCAGATCTTTTTTGCATTACTTTCAGGTTTTTTTCCACCTTTTCAAAATCTTCCGGAGTGTCAATATCCACTATACGAGGAGTTTCAAAAATTTCAACGTTACTTCCCAGAAAATCCCTGTGTTCCTTAATAGCATCAATCTTTATGGCATATACTGCGCCATTTTCCAGGTACATATCTTCCATTAGATGCGGTTCCTGATATCTGGGCCGGAAGTGGTAATCATACAGAGCAACCATATTTCCGTCATAACTCCTCTTCCATTTTGGCATGGTTTTTCCTGAATGGAAACCCGTAAAAACCGAGTCTTTATCGGAGTTAATAAGCTTGTTAACAGCCCCGTCTATTATTTTTTCACCCCTCAGGGGACAGGTTGGCTGTAACAGGACAACGATATCCGGATAATACCCCTGCTGTTCAAGCTCCTCTATTACATGAAGCAGCACCGGAGAGGTCTTGGTTTCATCCTGGGCGAGTTCTGCCGGGCGGATAATAACCTCTGCGTTGTGTTGTCTGGCTACTTCAGAAATCTCCAGGTCTTCTGTGGATACTATAAGTTTATTAATGAGGTTTGACCTCAGCGCAGCCTCGATAGTGTATGCGATGAGGGGTTTTCCTGCAAGGGGTTTTATATTTTTGCGTGGAGTTCTCTTTGACCCGCCTCTTGCGGGGATTATACCCACTATGTTCATCCGGGATTCCCTAAATTGTATGTTCTCAATTTATTATCCTACATTTCTCTTCATCCCGACTCATTTAAAAATATGTTTTTGATTTTTTATACCTATTCCGGAATAAAGGCTTCCACAAATGACTGATCTTGTCATGCTGAAACAAGTTCAGGGTGATGAAAATTACGAAAAAGAATTAATATGAAACCTTACGCCTGAACAGGTGCTTTCATGTAGGTTTTTATCTGGTCGTAGGTCAGGTTTTTCTCTTTTTTTAGGGTTCTCAGAGCTAATAAATATGCCCTGGCTGTATCAAGAGAGGTAAAACACGGAATCTGATACTGCTCAGCATATGTCCTCAGTCGAAAACCGCATCTTCTCACGTCTTTTCCTATGGTAGGCGTGTTTATAACAATATTAATCTCTTTATTCTTTATCATATTGTGTATCAGGTCAAATTCAAACTTATCCACTTCCTGCGACTCAATTCCATTTTCCCTGAGAAATTTTGCGGTAAGCTGGGAAGCTATAATACCGAATCCTAATTCCTTAAATTCCCTTATAATAGGAAGGGCTTCTTCTTTATGCGCTTTTTTAATCGAAACCATAACATTTCCCTTTTCCGGAAATAGATAACCAGCGCCAAGAAAAGCCTTTGCAAGTGCTTTTTCATAAGTATAATCCACACCGAGAACCTCACCAGTAGATTTCATCTCCGGTGTAACTGCGGTATCCACATTATTCAGCTTCTGGAATGAGAATACCGGGGCTTTTACCGCAAATAGGTCAGTAGTAGGGAGTAATCCAGTTCCATATCCTAAATCCTGAAGCTTTTCACCGGTAATTACCTGTATAGCCAGCTTAACCATAGGAACTCCGGTTACTTTGCTTATAATGGGAACAGTTCTGGAGGCTCTGGGATTGACCTCAATTACATAAACTTCCTCATCTTTTACTACAAACTGGATGTTCATAAGGCCTGAAACCTGAAGAGCCTTGGCTATATTTCTGGTATGGGTAACAAGTTTTTTCATAACTTTGTCAGACAAGTTTCTTGTGGGATAAGAACAAAAACTATCCCCTGAGTGAACACCTGTACGCTCGATATGTTCCATAATTCCGGGAATAAGTATATTTTCCCTGTCAGAAATCGCATCAACTTCTACTTCCACGCCTTCTATGTACTGGTCAATAAGGATAGGATACTCAGAAGAGAGTGCAACAGCCTCTTTTACGTATGAAGTCAACTCTTCATCATTATTCACGACCTGCATTGCTCTTCCGCCAATTACGTATGAAGGACGCACAAGCACCGGATAACCAAGGTCATTGGCGACTTTGACCGCATCTTTAAGGTTGGTTACTGCCGCACCTTTAGGTTGAGGAATATTTAATTCTGTAAGAAGTCTTTCAAAAAGATTCCTGTCTTCTGCCACGTTGGTCGATTCTACGGAAGTCCCAAGTATCTGCACCCCACGTTTAAGCAATTTTGGCGCAAGATTAATAGCTGTCTGCCCGCCAAACTGTACGATAACACCTTTGGGCATTTCCTTTCTCACCACGTTGAACACATCCTCTATGTACAGGGGCTCAAAGTAGAGCTTATCGGATATATCAAAGTCAGTACTTACTGTTTCCGGATTATTGTTTATGATAATTGACTCATAGCCAGCATCACGTATTGCCCATGTAGCGTGAACAGAGCAATAATCGAATTCTATACCCTGCCCGATCCTGATAGGCCCTGAGCCGAGTACTATAATCTTTTCTTTTTTGCTGATTATATTTTCTTCTTCCTGTTCAAAGGTTGAATAATAGTAAGGTGTAGATGATTCAAACTCTGCAGCGCAAGTATCAACCATTTTATACACAGGATAAAGGTTATGAGCTCTTCTGAGAGTATCTAGAGCTTGCAGGCTTTCTTTTGAGAGTTCCTGAATCTCAACATCAGTGAATCCCATTGTTTCTGCTTTTTTCAAAAGCTCAATGGTCATAGGCTCAGTCTGAAGTCTGTTTTCGACTTCTATAATGTTGTTTATCTTTTTAATAAACCATTTATCGATCCTGGTTATTTTGTTCACTCTCTTTATAGAAACACCCTTTCTGAGCGCTTCTGCAACGACGAAAATCCGCTCGTCATCTACAAATTCCAGCCTTCTCATAAGCTCATCCTTAGATAACATGCTAAGATGATCTTTTCTGAGTCCGGTTTCTTTTCCTTCAAGAGAAATAACGGCTTTTAGAAAAGAGCTTTCAAAGTTCCTGTCAATGGCCATAACCTCGCCGGTGGCTTTCATCTGCGTTCCAAGGGTTCTGTTGGCATATGCAAACTTGTCAAACGGCCATTTCGGAATTTTTGTGACTACATAATCAAGCGCCGGTTCAAAGGAGGCCATGGTTTTCTTGGTTACATAGTTTGGAATTTCGTGCAAATTAAAGCCCACCGCAATTTTAGCTGCGATTTTCGCAATAGGATAACCCGCTGCTTTGGACGCAAGTGCTGATGACCTGCTTACCCTGGGGTTAACCTCAATTACCACATAATCCATATTCTCGGTATTCAATGCCAACTGGACATTACATCCACCTTCTATTTTTAAAGCCCGAATTATGTTAAGAGAAGAAGTTCTTAAAAGGTGGTATTCTTCATCCCGAAGTGTCTGCGAAGGCGCCACAACTATGCTGTCCCCGGTATGAATGCCCACCGGGTCTATATTTTCCATATTACAAATTACTATGCAGGTATCATTGGAATCCCGCATGACTTCGTACTCGATCTCTTTCCAGCCAGCCACGCTTTTTTCCAGCAGTACCTGGTTTATCCTGCTGTAAAGCAGGCCTGTATAGATTGTATTTCTTAATTCGGTTTCATCTTTGGCAATTCCTCCGCCTGTTCCGCCTAAAGTATAGGCTGGTCTTACGATTACCGGGTAGCCTATTTCCTTTGCAAACTCCACGCCGTCTTCTATATTGTCCACAATTGTGCTTGGCGGTGTGGGTTCTCCGATATCATGCATAAGCTGTTTAAAGCTTTCCCTGTCTTCTGCCTGTTTTATGGCTTCAAGGGAAGTCCCCAGAAGTTTTACGTTATATTTTTCCAAAACCCCGGCTTCTGTAAGTTCAACCGCCATGTTAAGTCCGGTTTGCCCCCCTAATGTAGGTAAAAGACCATCCGGTCTTTCCTTTTCTATTATATATTCAAGAGCTTCAAGGTTTAATGGCTGAATATAGACCTGGTCTGCTATGTTGTCGTCGGTCATGATCGTTGCCGGGTTGCTGTTTACAAGGACAACTTCAAAGCCTTCCTCCTTTAGGGCGGTACAGGCCTGAGTTCCGGCGTAATCAAACTCCGCTGCCTGCCCGATAATTATAGGGCCGGAGCCGATTACCATTATTTTCTTTAAATTTTCATTCTTTGGCATATATCGATACCTGCAAAATTTTCTTTGTAAAATAATACCACCAAAATTTAGTATGGTGGGCAATATTGCAAAAAAATTCACTTTAATTAAAATTTGTAAACTTTAAACTGAAATTTCGTCAATTTATCTTTATTAGATACGTATAAATAGTAGCTAAAGAAGAGAAGAGGTTATTAAAAATGAATATCAGCCCTGCTTTTTATCCAAATCCGCTCAGGCTGTCTTTTTCTAAAAATAAAAACAAACCATATTTCGATCCTGATAAACCAGCAGGGTATACGGATGAAGAATGGGAAGAGTACAATAAGCAACGTGACGAAATAAGCAAAAATTCCCGAGCTAATATGGAATGTAGAAGGCATAAAGGTCAAAGAACCTTCGATCAAAGAGATCCAAATGATGGCTTTTTTCCGGATTTAGGCTACGAGGGCATTGATGAATAAAATTCCCCTATTGTGTATATAGACCCTGTAAAAATGATCAAATCCCTTTGTTGATATAGATTTTTACAAATTTCGACGGCTTCTTTCACATTTTGAGAAAGATAAACCTCTTTACATTTATTGTTAACACATTTTGCCAGAACTTCCGGCTCAACAGAAGCTGAGGAAGACTGTGTTTTTGTTAATATAACCCGGTCTTCCGGACGGAAAAGAATATCCGCTACACCTTTATAATCCTTGGTATTCAGCGAGGAATAGATAAATACCCTGTCATTACCCGGAAAATGCTTATCAAGGCTTTTTCTAAGGAGCCTGGCAGCTGCCGGATTATGCGCCGCATCAATTACCAGGTTTTCTTCCTTAATATACTGAAACCTGCCGGGCCATACAGTATTATTAATTCCCTTTTCCTCTGCTTTTTCTGAAACCTTAATCCCTTTATTCCTCAATAAATCCACCGCCTGTTTAACCAGCGATAAATTTCTGGCATGCCAGATTCCTTTTAATCCTGATTCCTCGATATTTTTTGGACTGGTAAGTATCAGGGGACTAGCGGTTTGTGCGGATTTTTCCCGGATGACATCCAGCCCCCTGTTGTCTTCAAGAGTAATTACCGGGCTGTTGGGCTTAATTATTCCTGCTTTTTCGTATGCAATTTTCTCTATGGTGTCTCCCAGTCTTGCGGTATGGTCAAGGTCTATGTCTGTAATTATAGTTAATTCAGGTTTTTTAATAGTATTGGCAGCGTCAAGCCTTCCGCCAAGACCGGTTTCTATTACGGCAAAATCAACTTTCTGCTCATAAAAATAAACAAAAGCCGCTGCGGTAAGGATTTCAAATTCCGTAGCAGGAATGTTTTTCCTCTCTATAAGCTCAATAACCCTAAATAATAATTTAGCAAAGTCATCCTGAGCGATTTTCAGGTTGTTAATACGGAATCTTTCCGTGTATTCCACAAGGTGCGGGCTGGTATAAAGCCCGGTTTTGTACCCGGCATGTTCCAGTACAGACGCCAACATGGCACATGTTGAGCCTTTACCGTTAGTCCCGGCAACATGGACAGTTTTAATCCTGTCCTGCGGGTTGTTAAAATACTCAAGAATCTCCCGGATTCTCTCCAGTCCAAGCTTTATATGAAACTTTTCCCGGGATGTTAACAGGGAAACTGCTTCTGTATAGGAAAAAGTCCTGGTTTTCATAATAGCGGATTTTTAACCTGTCAATGATTTTAAAAGGTTATTGATTGACTCTGTCTGGTCTTTTATCTCCTTGACACGTTCCCTGGTCTTTACAATGACATCCTTTGGCGCACTTTCAAGGAATTTTGGGCTGTCCATCCTTGCACTAAGCCCTTTTCTCTCTTTTTCCAATATTTCCAGCTTTTTGTTCTGCCTTTGGATTTCTTTATCAAGGTCAATCAACCCTTCCAGAGAAACTGCAATTAACGATTTTCCAACCAGCGCAGTCGCAGAGCGAGGGGGAAGTTCTTCCGGTATCCCTAATTCCATCATTACCCGGTCTACTTTTGCCAGATCTCTTACATAAACTTCACTGAGCTCAAAATCTTCTTTTTCTTCCATACCGGCACAGAAAATTTTAATGTTTATGTGTTCAGATACCGGAATATTAAAGGACTGGCGAATGTTTCTTATGACTTTTATAGTTTCTATTGCCTTATTAATCTTTCTGTCAGCTTCTTCATTCTTTAAGGAAGGGTCATAAGCAGGAAATTCGGTTTTCATAATTGATTTTTCTTGGCCTTTAAGGGCTTCTCCCGGGATAATCTGCCATATTTCCTCTGTAATATGAGGAATTATAGGGTGCATTAACCTTAAAGTCCGCTCAAGTATAAATTTTAGTACTCTCTGTGTATTTAGCTTCATCTGCGGATTTTGAAGCTGGATTTTAGCTATTTCTACATACCAGTCGCAGTATACGTTCCAGAAAAACTCGTATAGGAGCTGGGCACATTCTCCGAACCGGTATGATTCAAGGTTTTCATTGATCTGTTGGGTTATTTCTGCATATTTATGCAATATCCACTTGTCCGCAACTGTCAGAGAGGACATATCAACAGGCTTATCATCCCGTTCATCAAGGTTCATAAGCAAAAATCTTGAGGCATTCCATAATTTGTTGGCAAAATTCCTGCCATATTCAAATCTCTCGTCAGACAGCTTAATATCCTGCCCGCCATAGGTTACCATGCTGGCAAGCGTGAATCTTAGGGCATCTGAGCCGTATTTATCAATAACTTCAACCGGGTCAATGGTGTTGCCCTTGGATTTACTCATTTTCTGTCCTTTTTCATCCCGGATAAGTCCGTGGATATATACATATTTAAACGGGGATTGATCAGTGAATTTATAGCCCATGACCACCATTCTTGCTACCCAGAAAAAAATTATGTCAAAACCGGTAACCAGTGTATCGGTGGGATAGAACTTCTTAAAGTCAGGGCTTTCTGTATCAGGCCATCCCATAGTTGAGAACGGCCATAATGCAGAGGAGAACCATGTATCCAGAACATCAGGATCCTGCTTTATTTTACTGTTCTCGCATTTAATGCATTTTTCAGGGGTTTCCACTGAAACCATCATTTCCCCGCACTCCTCGCAGTAATACGCCGGAATCTGGTGTCCCCACCAGAGCTGCCTGCTTATGCACCAGTCTCTTACGTTAGTCATCCAGTCCAGATATATTTTTGTCCATCTTTCAGGTACAAAGTTCAGTTCTTTTTTATTAATTGCGTTTATAGGCTCTTCTGCAAGCGGCTGCATTTTAACAAACCACTGTTCTGACAGGTAAGGCTCAATTGTGTTGTTACAGCGCTGGCAGTGTCCTACGCTATGTTCGTGAGTCTTTACTCTTACCAGCTGTCCCTGTTTCTTCAGGATTTCCAGCGTTTCCTTTCTGGCTTCATACCTGTCCAGCCCTCTTAGATCAGACGGAACATAATTGTTATCAGACATTTTTCCGTCCTCATCCATAATCCAGACCGGATCAAAACCATGTTTCTTTCCAATCACGTAGTCATTAGGATCATGAGCAGGAGTAATTTTTAAGGCACCTGTACCAAAATCAATTTCAACATCCTCATCGGCAATAACCGGGATTTCCCGCCCGCTAACCGGTATAACCACTGTTTTGCCGATCATATGCCTGAACCTCGCATCATCCGGGTTTACGGCTACGGCAACATCGCCGAACATTGTTTCCGGCCTGGTGGTTGCGATTACTATAGCCCCGAATTCGTCTTTAAACGGGTATGCTATTTCCCACAGGTTGCCCTGCTCGGTTAAATACTCGGTTTCAATATCGCTTATAGCTGACCTGCAACGGGGGCACCAGTTTACAATATATGATCCCTTATAGATCAGGCCTTCTTTGTATAAATTAACAAAAACTTCTTTTACTGCCTTTGAACAACCTTCATCAAGGGTGAATCTTTCTCTAGAAAGGTCAAAAGAAGCGCCCAGTCTTTTAAACTGGCTTAAAATCCTTTGTTTATGCTGGTTTGCCCAGTCCCATGTTATTTCCAGAAATTGTTCCCTGCCCAGTTCTTGTCTTGTTGTGCCTTCTTTTTTCAGGTTTTTCTCAACCACGTTCTGGGTTGCGATTCCCGCATGGTCTGTTCCCGGAAGCCACAGAGTCTCAAAACCTTTCATTCTTTTATACCTGATAAGAATATCCTGAAGTGTTCCGTCCAGGGCATGCCCCATATGCAGGACCCCTGTTACATTAGGAGGCGGAATCACCAGGCTGAACGACGGCTTATCGCTTTGTGCGTCCGCCATAAAGCATTCGTTCTTTTCCCAGAATTTATATATCTTATCTTCTGTGGTTTTGGGATTATAGGTTTTTTCAAGTTCTTTCATTTTCATATCTCCGGAAACAATCCTCTCCTGGATTCTGTATTCAACTAAAAAATACCATAAACTTAAATTAATTTTAATTATATCAGCCTGAATTTTTAAAGCTGCCTAAACCGTAGCATAAACGTCATATTCCGTGGCTGCGGTAATTCTGGCGTCCACAATATCCCCGGGAATTAAAATTTCTTCTGTTTCAATATATACAAACCCGTCAACCTCAGGCGCATCCCGATATGTCCTGCCGGTTATCCGGTTTCTGGAGTCCACGGTCTCTACTATAGAGGTTATTTTTTTACCTATAAGGGATTCGTTGATTTGCCTGGAAATTCCCTGCTGAAGTTTCATTAACTGCTTTTTTCGGGCTTTTTTAATCCTGGCCGGTACCTGACTTTTTAACTTATAAGAAGGGGTGTTTTTTTCCCGTGAATACTCAAAAATCCCGAGTTTATCAAATTTATATTTTTCCACAAAATTATATAAATGCTCGAAATGCTCTTCGGTTTCACCTGGATAACCTGTTATAAATACTGTTCTGATAGCAGCACCCGGTAGTTTTTCCCGAATTTTTTCCACCAGCTTACCATTATCCACTACCGGTCTTTGCATTAGTTTTAAAATTTCCGGATGAGAATGCTGAAGCGGGATATCCACATATTTTACCACTTTTTCCAGTCCTGCCATAGTATTTAACAACTTTTCATCAAAGGTTGAGGGATAAAAATACATTGCCCTTATCCAGGAGATTTCATCTATATCATTAAGTTTTTCCAGAAGTTTGCCCAGAGATGGCTTGCCATATAGGTCCTTGCCATAATTCGTGGTATCCTGCGCAATTAATACCACTTCGCTCAACCCTTCCCTGCCCAGGTCCCGGGCTTCTTTTACTATAGATTCCATGCTCCTGCTCTTATACCTGCCTCTTAAAGAAGGAATAACGCAAAAAGCGCAGGAATAATCACATCCTTCGGCAATTTTCAGATAAGCTGCCGCCCCGGTGGTTATATGAAACCTTTCTATATTATCAATATGGTTGTATTCAGGGTTATCTGATACTTCAAAAACATGTTCGCCCGTGGCTGCAATATTTTTAACTATTTGCCCTATCTTGTAAAAATCCCCCGTGCCTACAAAAGCAAAGGATTCAGGAATGGCCTCCTGAAGTTCTTTTTTGTACTTCTGCGCAAGACACCCTGTGATAACCACTTTTTTCCCTGTTTCTGCAAGGCCAAGAATGGTTCTGACTGATTCTTTCTCTGCTTCCTTTATAAAAGAGCAGGTATTGATTATAATAATATCCGCATTTTCTTCATCAAGAGTAATTTCAAAACCTTCCCGATGAAGAATTCCAAGCATTTTCTCGGAATCCACAAGGTTCTTGGGACATCCGAGGCTTATCAGTCCTATTTTAAGTTTATTATCCGGCATAATTCTATGATATTTTCTGCTCAACCAGTTGTTTAAATTCTTCCAGATCCTCAGGAGTGTCGATTCCAATGGGCTTGTAATCCACCACAGCTGTCCTGATTATAAAACCGTTCTGCAATGCCCTTAGTTGTTCAAGACATTCCGCTTTTTCCAATTCGCTCTGGGGAAGGTTAGTCATTCTTAAAAGAGCTTCTCTTCTGTATACATAAAGTCCTATATGAGCGTAAAACCTTGTGATTCCTTCCTGTCTTTCATAAGGGATGCCTGCTCTGGAGAAATACAAAGCTCTTCCGTCATTTGTGGTTACCGCCTTTACCAGGTTGGGGTTGAAAATTTCGTCTTTATCGGTAATTTCCCTTATCAGCGTGGAAATATCCGCACCACCATCAGATATCAGACATTCTACAGCCTTATCTATACTTTCTGAGCTTATCAGGGGTTCATCGCCCTGGACATTTACCGCTATTTCTATATCAGGGTTGTTCTTTACAACTTCAGCTATCCTGTCGCTTCCGCTTTGGTGTTCAGCCGAGGTCATCACGGCTTCCCCGCCAAAATTATTTACAGAATCAAATATCCTCCTGTCGTCTGTAGCTACAATAACCCTTTCAGCATATTTAGAGCTTTTGGCCCGTTCATACACCCATTGAATTACGGGTTTGCCCTGAACTTCAATAAGAGGCTTTCCCGGCAGTCTGGTTGAAGCGTATCTTGCCGGAATTATTACAGCTACTTTCATTATACAACTTCTTTCCAGACTTCGTTGTTTTCCAGAAGGTCATAGTCCAGCTCGCCTTCGTTGGAAGCTATAACTCCTGCAACTACAGCATCACTGGTTACATTAACCAGTGTCCTGAACATATCTACAATACGGTCAAAGGCAAACAACAGGACATAAGCCTGGCCGACTTCTTCTACGGATAATTTCAGGCCTCCCTGTAAAATTAACGCTGTGGTGATAATACCTGCGCTGGGGATTCCTGCGGATGTACTGGAGGCAACTATTGCCAAAAGCCCTATGATAACAAGCATTAACGGAGTTAATGTCAGGTCGTATGCCTGTGCGATAAATATTACCGCTACTGACTGAAACAGGGCGGTTCCGTCCATGTTCATGGTTGCGCCAAGCGGCAGGACAAAACTGCAAATCTTGCTGGAAATCCCTGCTCTTCTTTCACAACATGCAATGGTTACCGGAAGGGTCGCTGAACTGCTTGCTGTACCAAAAGCAACCATCATAGCTTCTGTTACTGCCTGATACAGGGCTGTAAATTTAATTTTTGAGAAAAGTTTTATTATCAGCGGGTATGTAACAAAGAACTGAAGTGCCAGTCCAAGGAGTATAACCGATACATAAACCCAGAGTTCCTGAACCGTGCTCAGTCCGGTTTTTGCTACCGAATATGCGGTGAGCGAGAATATACCCGGGGTTGCTATGACCATAATCCAGTCCGTAACCTTCATTGTAGCTGCAAACACCGATTCAAAGAAGGAAACAACGGGCCGGTTAACTTCTCCGATAGAAGCAAATGCCGCTCCAAAAATAATTACCCCGATTAAAATCTGGACCATGGTTGCTTCCATGTCTTTGTTAGGGGTGTCGTCGTCAGTCAGAGGGCTTCCGGGGATCATATTCAAAATAAGAGACGGTATATTCGCAGTATTTTCCTTTATAATTTCAACTTTATCCTGTACAAGGTTGGACTGCTGGGTATCGATCTTTGCTCTCATGCCTTTGCCCGGTTGTAATAGCAGGGCAAGGGTTATTCCTATTATTACCGCAATTACAGTAATTAAAGCATAATAACCTATCATCTTTAAGCCGATCTTGCCCAGCTGCCTGCTGTCTCCAAGGCTGGCTATTCCTACGATAATTGCGCTAACTACCAGAGGTATCACAATCATCTGGATAAGCCTTATAAATACTTCGCCTATAAAGTAAAGGGCGTCATGAAACGGGGTCGGGTCTCCATGCTGGAACGGATATATTAATCCGACCAACACACCGCCTATTAAAGCTAAAAATATATGCCAGTTTCTTTTTATACCCAGTCCAATCGCAACTAATATTTGCCAGTGTAATTTCATAAATATATATTCCTTTCACGTATTAACTTTAAAGTTTAGCCAGCCTCAAAAATAAATAGGTGCACAAAGCACTATTATAACTTTAACTGTGTATATATTGTTTTGTCCACATTATAAAATTTTCGACAAAAACCATGAAAACAATTATCTCAAGCCTATTTTATAATTACAAAAGAAATTTTTTATCATTTATTCCGAGTATGTGAAGAGTTGTAAATTTATTTTTTACTCTTATCAAATTTATGTCTTTACCTGCTTTGTCTTATTACAGGGTTGTTGAAGAAAAGAGGTTTAAAGATGAATCCAGTTAATTGTCATAACTTACCGACTTTCAAAGGTTTTGTCCGTTACGCAGCAGAAAACCCGCCGGTTAAATGCCCAGCAAATGAGCAGGAAAGGCTTCAGAACGCATATGCGCTCGGGTTAGGTTCAGGCATGGACCTGATGTCCAAAATAAGTAGTGCTGCCGGTGCTGCAATTATTACAGTAGGAGCTCTTACCGGGGCGATAATGCCTAAAAGGACAATTAACAGGATCAGGTCTTTAGCAGGGGCTGGGGAAAATTTAATCGCAAAAGAGACATCAAAAACCTTTAAATTAAGGGGCAAAGCTGCCCTAATAGGAGGATTGATAGGAGCAGCCACAGCAACTATCACGGGATTTGTGCTAAAAACCGCAATGCCTGCCCTGCTTCCTGAGAATAAGACAGACATCGAAGAAAATTAATTATTTAAAATTATTACTTTTTAGCGAGCATATACTCATAAATCTGAGCTTTCTGGAGCCTGTTTGTCCCGCCTTTTACCCTGCTGTCAACGCTTCTTTGAATTAATGGGGCAAAGTCGTTGGTTGCTATAAAACCAATGTTGCCAAATAAGTGCAGGGCTTCCATAGTAACACGGTTGGCTGCTTCACTGGCTTTAATCTTTGCCATGGATGCTAATTTCACGTTATTTTTGCCTTTGTCCATTGTATCAGCTGCATAGTATGTGAGCATTCTTGCTGATTCAACTTCGCTGAACATATCAGCAAGATTAAACTGTATATTTTGACTCTGGGAGAGAGTTTCGCCTTTTGCGTTTTTGGTTTCTTTTACAACTTCTATACCTTTAACCAGTGCGCTGTGAGCAATTCCGACTGATATCGAAGCAATCAGAGTTCTTGCTAATCCGAGAATATTCTCAAAATCATCGTTTATAACAGCTATATTTTGTTCATCTTTGAAATTATGGGATATTTTTATTTTGTTAAATACTATTTTTGAATCAGAAACTGTTTTTTCGTACTCTTCTGCCGGCATTGTATCCTCGGGAACGAGGAATAATCTTATTTTATTCTCCTCATCTCTTGCAAAGATAAGGTATTTATCAGAATAAATCTGTTCATTGCTGATAAGCTTTGCCCCTTCGACCTGCCAGCCATTTACTGTTTTTACGGCTCTTGTCTGTAAGTCGTTAAGTCCTGTAAATCCTGATTCCATACATAATAAACTTACTGTTTCGCCTTTTTCCAAATAATCTTCTGCATTTGCTTTTGCATATTTTTTCAGGATTTCCCTGAAAATAATCTGGTCAGCGAGTATATATGCGGAAAGTGAATCCTGTTTTGACATTTCTTCAAAAGAAACTATCATGCCCAGGTAGTCATTGTAAATTTCGTTGTCTGAAAGAAGTGTTCCAAAAGACTTTGAAAGGTAGTTTTTAACAACTTCTTTCGGGCTTTTGTCTGAAGGCAAATTATTATTGGTTTCTGAGATTAATTCTCCGGTTTTTTTGATACATTCAAAATGTTTTTTGCCTAATTCAAATTGTCCTGTCATATTTAAATCCTCATACCTCAGTAATAGTTAATGATAAATTAAATTATCACAAACATACCAGAGAGGCTATAGGGCAAACAAAATTAAACAGGTTTTCCGGTTAATATTCAATTAAGATATATATTAACAGTTATTGCTATTTATAAACCTTTACAAAATTCCTTTATCACTGGATAACAACACTTTCATCGCTTGTAGCAACAAGTTTTAACAGGTCAAATGTAGTCACTATGCCTATAAGTTTATCGTATTCTGTCACCAGAAGCCTATGGATTTTATTGTCATACATAATCTTTGCCATTTTGGCGATTGTGTCGTCAGGCTCTATGGTAAAAAGTGTTTTAGACATAATTGTTGTGACCAGATGGTCGAAAAACTTGGAATCTTCAATAAGTTCAAACTCTATATCTTTCCTGTAAGGAATTGAGAAAAAAGCGCTTGAGCTTTCATTTTGTATAATATCAGTTGCACTAATGACACCTGCAAGGTTATTATCCTGATCAAGTATAGGCAAACCGGAAACTTCATTATTGGAAAAAATTTTTATAGCATCCCTTATAGTAAAATTTTCCTTTGCTGTTACAAGATCTGTAGTCATTATATCTTTTACATAAAATTGCATGACTTTCTCCTGTCTTGATGATTGATGTACAATAAGACTAATAACAAAGCTGGTATATATTTTCATCGGACGGATGTTTAGATAATGACAATTCTCAGCAGAAATTTTTTTAACAGAGATACTATACAGATAGCAAAGGAACTTCTGGGATGTAAGCTGGTAAGAACTATTAACAACGAAACTTTCAGCGGCATTATCGTAGAAACCGAAGCGTATACTCAGGATGATCCGGCATGTCATGCCTGCCGGGGCAGGACTCCTCGAACTTTAACCATGTATAAACAGCCGGGAATTGCTTATGTATATTTTATTTACGGGATGTACCACTGCCTTAATTTTGTTACCGAGGAAGAAGAAACCGCAGGTGCAGTATTAATCCGTGCTCTGGAGCCTGTCCCGCCTCTTGAAAACACTGACGGACCGGGTAAGTTATGCCGGGAAATGGACATTACCCGAAAGCTTAATGAGGTTGATGTTACAAACCCGGATTCCGCTCTTATAGTAAAGGAATTTATGGAAGTACCTGATGAAAATATAGTCACTGCAACAAGGATCGGAATTAAAAAAGCTGCGGATTATCCATGGCGGTTTTATATAAAAGATAACGTCTACGTTTCCCGGCCTAAAGCGACAAAATTAATTAATAAATAGAGTTTTTAGATAATAACAGGGAGAAAGACATGCACGAGATAAAATTAAGCGGTATTATAGACTGTTTATGGCAGTGGTTTACTACCAATAAAGACCGACCGGCCATAAAGGATTCCACAAAAGTCGCCAGCGTAAAATATGACTGTTTTATAGACAGTTCTGTATCTGATCCGCTTTCTTTTTCAATTTTTGAACTCTCTGATAAGGGAGAGCTGCTGGTTGATGATGTTTCAAAACTTGTAGAAAGCAAGGCTACTTACTTTTTATTTGTAAATACAGAAAAAAAATTTATGGTTATGGTAAAAAACACTCTTGAAAACTGCAAACGGCTTACCCGGGGAGAAAATGTGGATAATATGAAAGTTAAAATCGTTATACCAGAATGAATTAGTTTTTCCTTGTTGTGCAGCGGTCGAATTAACAAAAGCGAAAAATGCACGGCTGCGAAGAGCTGGTGTGCATTTTGACATTAGCAGATAAAAGAAAACTCCTCGTCATAGAGGAGTTTTCCCAATAATACTTATTTATTAAATACTTATTGTTGAATAGATTTTGTAATCTGAGCTATATCATCTGTTTCCTGTTTTTGTGCAGCTTGAAGCTCAGCACTAAGTTTTTCTACAGCATTTGGTTGACCATTTTTCCCTGGTTCAAGCTCAGGCACTCTTGCTTCAATACCCTGTGCATTAAGAGCGTCTGCAATTTCTTTTTCTCTTTGAATAGCTCCCAAATCTCTTGGTATTCTGCTTAACTTATTATTTGGAGCATAATTAATCATTAATGTATCTCCGGAAATGCCGACTCCAAGTCTTGTGTCCTGCATGCTTTTGGATGTGCCGTCTGGATAAGAATTAAAATCATTAAATTTTCTTTCGAGAATCCTCATTTGCTCTGGAGGTCCTTTTATTTCTATTGAACCGAAAGCAGGTTTTTTTTGATTGTTTTTGCTGACTAATGAATTGTTGGTTTTTGCAAAACCGGTTTGTCCTAAAGATTGTAACATTTTATACTCTCCTAATAACTCATCTTTCTCATGTTGCTTTAAAACTTATAAAAATAAAAATTTACACCTGCGATAAAAAAAATTTAAAATACTTTACATTTTTCAAAAAGGCAAAAGTAAGGAACAAATAAAAAGTTTTTACGTTTAAAATTTTTCAAAAAATCTATATTTAACAAGTGCGCAGGCTACGCCTGCGCCACCTATAGGGCGGTTGTGGGTGGGGATTATTTTGAAAATTTTAAATAAGAATTTTTTGTTGCTCCCTTATAAACCTTAATAAAATG
>Ga0081527_100122_pt1 | contig 64277 bp, 58 predicted proteins | sample HotLakmasection5_FD_70992 | JGI IMG/M metagenome (GOLD analysis project Ga0081527, IMG submission 70992) | Hypersaline microbial mat communities from Hot Lake, Washington, USA - Section #5 (SPADES assembly) (version 2) | ecosystem: Environmental > Aquatic > Non-marine Saline and Alkaline >... | reverse complement strand
TCGCTTCATCCTCCCACAGTAATTCGGCGCGCCGCGCAGCCTGGTATTGAATATCCAGCGATTCGAGTTTGGCGTAGAAATCACGCATGGCAAATTGCAGTTCCACTTCCAACTCACGATCTACTTCCGCCATGCGATCCAGCGCTTCGCGCACACGCGGATGTGCGTCGCGATAGCGTTTACGCATTTCCGTTAACTCGGATTCCAAGCGCGCTTTTTCCCGGCTTAAATCCGTCCAGGAAGGCCGTGTGATGATGCCCATTTCGATCATGGCCTCCGGGCCACGGCCTAAAATAATTTCATTATTACCAGACTGCTGTGCCGCGCCGTCGTCGCCTCCCATCGCGGCAAGAGATGGTCGCGAGGACGAAAACATAGGCGACGCAGGCAGCGCCAAAGTTTGCAACACAACTTCGTCCGAAGCTTCCGCAAGCAAAGGTTGCTGGGATTCCAGCAACATTTTTTCCGTGCGCAGCGCGGCCGCGCGCGAAGATAATTCCGCCAGATTTTCCGCGGCAATGTTGCCGCGCTCGGAAATAGCGACAATGCGGTTTTCGCGTTCGAACGCCGCAATGCGCGCTTCCGCGCGCTGCAATTCGTCGCGGATACGGTTGGCCTGCTGAGTTAAGCTGATTACCGTCGCTTGAGACGTATTCATCCGTTCCTCGGCCTTAAAATCCAGATACGCATCAGCGATTGCATTGGCATATTCGGCCGCGAACACAGGGTCATAAGCAGTGATGGTCACGGTAAGAATGGACGTGCGCCACAATACATTAATATTCACACCGACCAGCAAGTCGCGTATATCGGTAGCCGGACGGCCCAGACGTTCGCGTGCACGGTTCATTACCGAAGCGCTGTTCATTAAACGTATTTGCGTCTGTACGGCATCGGCGCCGCTAACATACTGCACATCGCGTTCCTGCACAGGTAACGTGATGCCTTCGGTTAATAACAAATTCGCGGTGGCACGGTACACCGGCACTTCACGCACGAGCATGACCACCATCACGCCCAGCGCAATCACAAAACTCAATGCAACCAGCCAGATGCGTTTTACCACAATGTGGAAATACTGTTTGATATCCACAATATTAAACGACTTTGACGCGCCCCCGGGCCCCGGAGATGGCGGCACGCCGCCTGGCGAAGGAGTCGAATCTGGTGGTTGAATCATATCTTTCATAACGGCCTAAAACGTAACCATCTTTTCGGGAACAATCACAACGTCGCCGTCCAACAAAGGCACGTCATCTTCAAAGGCGCCGTTCTTCAGAATCCGCCCTACATCCACTTGCAAAGTCTGCTTGGTTCCATCGGGCCCGGTTCGTTGAATGCGCACGCGGTTTTCATTCGCAAATTTTCCAAATCCACCTGCGGCCAAAATAGTCTTAGCCAGCGTGGCTTCCTCGTTCAAAGACAGCGGGAATGCCCCTTGTCGCGCCACTTCCCCAAGCAGGAAGACTTCGCCACGCGAAGCTTGCTCCTCCGAAGGCACAAATAAAATGTCGCCGGGACGGATAGGGATATTCATAGACATATCCGCCCCGCCAAACAAGCGCGACAAATCCACCGGTATGGCTACATACTGCCCGGAGATTTCATCTTCACGCAACACGCGCGCGGCGCCCAGCACCGCCAGACGGGAAAGCCCCCCGGCACGGGTTACCGCACGGATCATATCTAAACTAGGGGACCATGGATGAAAACCCGGTTCGCCGAATTCGCCCAACGCAAGATATTCGTGCGTGCGCTCCGCCCCTTCGCCCAATCGCGGCACGACAATCAAATCACGAGGACGCAGGTATTGGTCGTTGGCAAAATCCAAATCCTCCAGCATCGTCTGCACATCCACGACAATAATTTCCCGTTCCATGGCGCGACCGGGTTTCCAACGGACCAGCTTGACTTCCGTGCCCGCGGCTTCGCGCGTTAAACCACCCCGGCCCAGAATCGCTTCGGTCAATGTCATAATTTCGTCGCCGGTAAACGGGATTATACCGGGTTCGTCCACCGCGCCGGTAATCATAATATTGCCTTCGACAAATTCCGCGACTTGGACGTCTACCGTTGCCTGTCTGAAAAAGCCTTCTTCCAAACGATCTTCAATCACGTCGGCGGCCTGTTCAGGGGTAAGCCCTCCCACCATGGTTCGCCCGATCATGGCTACATCAATGGAACCGTCTCCGGCTACGGCATACATGCGGTTTAAATCGGGCTGTTCATGCACGGTGAGGCGCAACCGGTCTCCGGGAAGGATTGGCCTCGATGGAACAGCAGTATCCTGCGCGATAACTGAACCGGCGCATAAGACGGCAAACAAGGCTGCAATAAGAAAGTGATGCAATCGCATAAACAATAACTATCCGGAACAATCGTCAAAAAGAAAAGTCAAAACTAAGGATGATCCTGTGCTCTTCAATAGATTCGGGAATATCTTCATCTTTTTCATATTGATACAAATACTGGAATGTACGGCTTAATCGCCGGGACAACTGCTGCTGATGACTCAACGTAACGGAGTATCGGAGAATTCTTTCTTCTTCACTTTCCTCTCCTTCTACCGCCTGGGGTTTATCTATCGAATACGTCACATTCCCGTTAAATGTAACATCAGCAAAGAAAAGGTCTGTCTTCGTTAGATTGTATGCATACGTTGTGCTGTCCGTATCCTGGGTTGATCCAAAAGTGTCTACGGGTTGCCTCGTCATTCGAAAATTATGATTCAATGTACGGCCTATGTCATGATTAATCCCTGCGGAGTAGGTGAATAAAACGTCATCATCGCGTGGCTCTTCATCAATCGTATAAGAAGCTTGTGCATCGGCCTGCATGGTTGGGGATAACTCCCATTCATCAGATAGATCAAACGTATGGGTCTGGCGCCAATCCTCTTGATCTGCTTTACGATACGCCCATGTATAATTAAAAGCAGGGCGCGTAAGTATCGCGAATCGAAGACCAACAGCTTGGTCTGTTTCCCAGCGGCTCGTGCGGTCGTCATCGGCCTTGTTTTTTAATTCCGTCCGGCTTCTATCGTAGGTATAAAAAGTGTTTAAGCGATCTTGGCCACCCCACTGGATGATATTCCAGTCTGCCCCGAAATTATACGTTTCCTTATCTTCGTCTCCATCCTGAAATTCCTCATCATCAAACCGGATCTGCTGAAAAGAATAGGACGAAATCAGTGAAAGCGGGTCACGCTCCCAGTTTAATCCCTGTGAAAACAACCTTGTGTCTTGCACAACGCGCTGTTTTCGCTGTCCGGGGATGAATATGCGCGTAGTCTCGTCCTGTTCCTCCGTATTTTCCCTCCTAAACTGAATCACCGTAGGCAGCATAAAGCGGCCCAGTTCAAGGTCATGCGTCAAATCCAATAAGCCGAAAGGATCCGTGACATTATCGAGATCGTCGCGCTCAAAATGTTTTTCAATCGTCAACCCTGAAGACACATTCAGCTCGGATGTAGGCGTGGTCGGCCCCAACATGGAAACATCAAGTTTGTAAACGAGATAATAATCTTCCCTGTCGAGGTTGGCTTCTGATTCCCGCTCAAATTCAACATTCGTGCTATAGACACCCTGAAAGGACATGCCCGCATCAACATCGAATGGCCCCAAACGCATAAATTGAGCAGAGACTGAAAGCTCTGTGAGCACATACACACAGCAACAGGCCAGAATCCAACCAGTTTGGCCGCCATGCGCTTGATGCGTCCGATTTATTTTCGTGGTGCGAGGCAAATCAACTCCAGGATGACAGGCTACTCCCTGATGGCCCATTGAAGCGCAACCATTCGGGAGCCTCACTTACCGAACACGTTTTTCGTCTATGTATTCGCTGACCACCGCGTCTCCCGTGAGCGTGCTAGCGCCCGATAAATCGCCGGGTTCACCCCATTGCACTACTTTGCCCCCGTCGAAAATAACCCAATAGGTTTTGTCGTACCGGTCGGCAAAAAGCGCCACGGAGAAAATGGAAGGAATGTATTCCCATATTTCTTGAAAGTTTCCATCGCGGTATAGCTTCGCGGCGCGGACCGCATACGGGTCGCCCATTTCTTCCGATACTTCTTCCGGGGTCATCCCGAGACGAATATTAACGATGTTATGACTGGGCGTGCTGCAGCCGATCAACACAACCGAAGCAAGAACCAACAAACCTGGCAACAAGTTACTTTTCACAGCGTTTCTCCTGAATAGTTTTTTCCCATCCAACGGGCACTAGTATGGAGCATGATCCAGCGTTCGGAGCAAGCATAAAGTCATTAAAATTATGTGTTTCCGTAAATAAAACTTGCACACACGCTTCTAACAGCCCCCTTATCTGATGCTCACGTTAAAAGGCTTTACTCGCGCGCAGGTTCGCAAGAGCCAGCTTGCTTGGTGAAAGGATTTAATTACTTGATCCGCAAAAGGGTTTTGCGTATCTTTCCATGTATGAAAACAAAAGGTTCCAACCTTCAGTGGCGCTGGTGGAAAAAAGCCGCAGCTTTGGCGATAGTCGCTGCGGCTGTGGGCGCTGTTTTTTATTCCCAACGCGCGTATCGCATGGTTGGCACGGCAATCGACTTTGAGTCTCAAGTCCGCTATCTGGTCGAAAACGGAGGCACCATAGGTGCCGCGCCGGCCAATTCCACCTTTTCGGTGGATTATCTGGAAGCAATTTTTGGCGACAATCCCGAGCTGCTAAACCAATTAAAAGCCGTTGTGCAGCGCGGTTTGCAGGATTCACCCGCACTGAATCTAGGCGAAGTAGCCGCCATGATTGTAACGTACCGCATGGACGAACAAGATAACGTGACCGAAGTCGCCGCGCATGTGGTGGGCGGATTTCCTTTATCACGCATGGTTCCCCAAATGAACCGGGATGGTTTCTTTAAAAACCAGATTGACCCTCAATTATGGGGCATGGGCAACACCATGTTGAGCTTTTTGGGTCGCGATATGGTTTTATTTGCGGAAGAAGAGGTCGCGGATCGTCAGAAAGATATCATCGAAAACATCATGACCGGGGATATTCTCCCTCTCGCCAGTTCCTTAAACAAACCCCTGCATTACACCGCTGTATTTCCCGATCCCCGTCGTATTGTGCCAAACAACCTGCGACACCACGTCCAGGCTATTGTTTTAAAAGGGGTGATGGCCAGCTACGAAGGCCAGTGGGAAATGATTCTTTTAACCACGTCCCCGCGCTCGGCTACCTACGCCATGTCCGTGCTTAATGACCTAAAGCGCAGCGCAGATATAACGTTAAAAGCAAAATTCAAAGGGATGGTGCAGGAAACAGACTGGGGCCCGATGGTGAATCCGTGGTGGGCGTATGAAATGGCCAAGACCTCGGAACAGATTACCATGGAACGGGAAGAAAATATTATCCGCATGAAAGTTGAATACCAGCGTGTCATGGTGAATGCCTTATTGAAAGCCATGGAACGATTTGGAAGGGACTGGACGCAAATGCGTATGCGCATGGAAGACCACATGGACCCCCGGCTCGTGGATGCCGCAATGGCTACAAGCAAGCCTTTGCATTATTGGACCGAAGAGCACCGCTGGGGACCAGACTGGCCCATCGCGCCAACCGAAGAAGAGTTGGAGGAACGGAAAAAAGAGCAGGAAGCACGCAAAGCCGAGTGGCTTGCCAGACGCAATGCTAATACGCCTTCCGAGCCAGCCTCCTCCACCGACAGCAACGCGCCTCAGCCATGACCACCGGGACGGGTCACGCGCTAAATTTTATCCGGTTGTTTCTTGCGCAATGTCCCGTGTTCATATACAACGCAAAGTGAATTTGAAACCAGCAAAGCACGGGAAGCTAGCTTAAATTTTTGATGAGTCATGAAACGGCGGAACAACCATAACCTTATCCGCTTTACCGGCCTGATCTTGCTCGCGGTCATCACACCGGCGAGCGCGCAATATACTACCCGTCAAATCGCCGATGAATCCATGATTAACCGCACGCCTGTGATCAGCGATACAGGACTTGTGGCTTGGCAAGCATTCCGCATCGGTGTTACCGATGCGATACGCACCGATATATACATTTACAAAGACGGCGAAACACGCTCGTTGACCGCGAATGTGGACATGGATCCGAATGCCAGCAATAACGATCCACAATTGTCCAGCAACACGATTGTATGGGTGGCGACCACCGATCAAAGAGCCGAATCCCCCTTGTGGCAACTGGTGGATCCCCCGCTGGATACAGAAATCCCTGAACGTGACGCTCGTTTTCGAGCCTACTCAGAGTCTGATCAAGCAGGCGGAGCTCTTTCGCGTCAATGGTTCGAACGCGTCGGGCAATCCGAAATTTTTAATGAAACGCCTCCAAACGAAGACGGCACACGCCCCCCCCGGCGGACCCCCAGCGGAAATAATGAAATTATGTTATGGGACGGGGACGACGTCATGCGCATCACCGACGACAACCGGAACGATCTCGGGCCGGGATTCTGGGGCGATATGATTGCCTGGCAAAAAGCGCGTGGCTGGCCGTTTGGTTGGGAAATCATGGTATGGGTGGACGGCGCGCGCGCGCAACTGACCACCAATTACCACTACGACATGGCGCCCCGTGTGCATAATAAGCACGTTGTCTGGTACGGATGGGATGGCACCGATTATGAAATTTATCTATACGATCACGAGCAACAGGAAATCTCGCAGATCACAGACAACAACTATGACGATGTTTCACCCAAAATATGGGACGGAACCATTGTTTGGGAAGGGTACGCCTCGGTTGGCGCGGATATTTTTATGTACCGCGACGGCGAAACCACCCAACTAAGCGATAACATTGACGATGACATCAACCCGCGTATCTGGAACGGACAAGTCGTATGGCAAAGTTTTGACGGCGACTTCTATCAAATATTTCATTATGACGGGAATCAATCCATCCCCCTTACCAGCACCCGGTATGACAATATCAACCCCGACATCCGGGATGGCCTGATTACATGGATGGGCTACGAAGAAAATATGGATGCGGAGGTTTTTGTTTGGACCGGTGGCCCCAATCCGATTCAGTTAACCGAAAACGATTACGAAGACCAGAACCCGCGCACCGCAGGCGGACGCGTGGTATGGCAGGCGGATTATGATGGGAAATCCCACATTTTCCTCGCCGAGCCTGAATAAGCTTTACACCCACATTTGCCGGTCCAGCGACCGGTATTGGATCGCTTCCGAAACGTGCTGCGTCTGAATAATGTCCGCGCCTCCATCTAAATCGGCAATCGTCCGGGCTACTTTCAGAATGCGATCATACGCGCGCGCGCTGAAATTTAATTGGGTAATGGCCATTTTAAGTATCTGCTCGGCCTCGGCGTCCAACCGCGCAAATTTCGCCAGATCCCGCGAACGCATATCGGCATTGCAATGCACGCCCTTTATTCCTTTGAACCGCGCCTGCTGAATGCGCCGGCCTTGCACCACCCGTTCACGTATCGTGGCCGATGTTTCCCCGCGCGGCGCCGACGCCAAATCCTGATACCGCACCGCGGGCACTTCCAAGTGAATGTCTATACGATCCAGCAACGGCCCGGATATTTTATTGCGATACCGCTGAATCTGAATCGGGGAACAACGGCACTCGTTTTTCGAGTCGCCATGAAATCCGCACGGACATGGATTCATGGCCGCCACCAGCATGAATTGGCTCGGAAACGTCACACTCATCGCCGCGCGCGAAATGGTGACCGTGCCGTCTTCGAGCGGCTGACGCAGCACTTCCAACACATTCCGGTGGAACTCAGGCAATTCGTCCAGAAACAACACCCCGCGATGCGACAAACTAACTTCCCCCGGCGCGGGATGCGAACCGCCCCCAAGCAATCCGGCATCGGAAATAGTATGATGCGGTGCGCGAAACGGTCGCCTCACCTGCAACGCTTGATGCGCGGACAACGCGCCTGCGATGCTATGAATTTTAGTAACTTCCAGGGCTTCCTCCAGCGACATTTCCGGCAGGATAGACGGCACGCGCTTGGCCAGCATCGTTTTCCCCGTGCCTGGCGGACCAATAGCAAGCAAGTTATGGCCACCTGTTACAGCCACTTCCAATGCGCGTTTAGCATATTCCTGCCCTTTGACGTCGGAAAAATCCTCCGCATGCTCGTCGTTGTGCTGAAAAATCGCTTCCATATCGAGTTCAAGCGGGACAATGTTAAATTTGCCCGCCACAAAATCGGCCGCTTCACGCAGCGAAGTGACGGGAAATACGTTTAAGCCTTTAACCACGGCGGCTTCTTCTGCATTTTCTTCGGGAACCAATATGCCTTTCAGCCCCAGCGAACGAATATGCAACGCAATAGGAAGGATGCCTTTGACTTTGCGAACTTCACCGCTTAACGCTAATTCACCAATCACCGCATACTGCGTCAATTCCTCCACATCCAGATCGCCTTGAGCAGCCAGCATGCCCAGCGCGATGGGCAAATCGAAACTCGGCCCTTCTTTGCGAATATCCGCGGGCGCGAGGTTAATCGTCGTACGCCCCATCGGCGGCATAAACCCGGAATTATGCAATGCGGTCCATACGCGATCGGAACTTTCCTTTACCGCGGCATCCGGCAACCCCACCACAATGGTTTTGGGCTCGCCATGACCTGCATTCACTTCAATTTCCACGCGGTACGCATCCACGCCATACACCGCGCCCGAATATACTTTTGCCAGCACGTAGCACCACCTTTTTGGATTGAAAGCGATTCACCGCACTAACGGTTTTTTCGCTTGTTAGCAAGCTTTCATAAACATAAAGCAATGAGCAAATGCTTTTTCCGCTCCAAAATGAAAATTTCTTCATTTTTATATATTGACATATTATTATATATGAATACATTTATCCGCATGAGTGCAAAAAAAGATTATCCGTCCTTATCTATAGACTTGTTGCAGCGCATGGCGGATGTGTTGCGCGTGCTGGCGCATGCGCATCGCCTCAAAATCGTGGAGCTATTACAAACACGCGACGCCATGCCTGTTTACGAATTAATGACATCGCTGGACCTGCCCCAGCCTGTCACATCGCAACACCTTAATCACATGAAGCGTGTCGGCCTCGTCGCCTCCGAGCGGCGCGGCAAAGAAGTCTGGTATCACATTGCGGACGGACGCGCCTTGACGATTCTTGATTGTATCCGAAAAAACCAGGAGTTATCCCATGTCCATTAACGTCATCCATTTTTTCCGGGCATACTGGAAACCTGTAACCGCCTTGGCGGCTTTTGTTCTGCTGGTTGTGTGGACCTCGGGCGCCCTACGGGAACGGGTCGCGCCAGGCGTGGTGGAGACGCTACCCGGCGAGCCTCTCCCCGCCGACGCCCAGACCGTAACAGTCGAAATGCAAACGTTGCCTGTGCGCGTAGCGGTGGTGGGCAGCATGGTGTCGGACAATACCGTGCATATCAGCGCGCGTATTCAAGCCCATGTGCGCGATATACCCGTCTCGGCCGGGGATTCGGTAACCAACGGTCAGTTGCTGGTCCGCCTGGATGATCGGGAACAGCAAGCGCGCGTAGTAGCCGCGCGCGCCGCGTTGCACCGGGCTCAAACGGAATACGATCGCATCAAACAACTGTTTGACGCGCAAGCCACAACCGAACAAAATCTTATCGCCATGGAATCCGCCCGCCGTATCGCGGAGTCACAGCTCAACGAAGCAGAAGTAGCGCTAACGTTTACCGAAATCCGCGCGCCCATGGACGGACGCGTCACCGACCGGCAAGTGGAAAGCGGTATGCTGGCCCGCGCAGGCCAAATCCTGTTAAGCGTGTACGACCCCACGCGCATGCGCCTCGATGCGCCGGTCCCGGTCCGCCTGGTGGATTACTTGCGCCTCGGCGATGCGCTGGATGTGGAACTCGAACGCCCATCCACGATACTGAAAGGTCGTGTACATCGCGTGGTAAGCGAAATTGATCCCACGACCCGCACGCAAACCGTGCAGATTTTAGTGGAGACAACCGGGCTCCCCATTCTGCCCGGCACGTTCGGGCGTGTGGCGATTCCATCGGCTCCACGGGACATGGTGCTTATTCCTGCCGCCGCCATTCGTAGCGTCGGCCAACTTCACGTCGTCAACGTGGTTGAACATAACCGCGTGATACGGCGCCTTGTCACGCCGGGGATTACCCAGGACGGGTATACCGAAATCCTGTCCGGCTTACAGCACGGAGACGTCCTCTTGATTCCGGGAGATCCGGCATGAGCCACGGATCTTCGTCCCCGCTTATGGCTGTCGTGCGCGCGTTCCTGCAAGGGAACATGGCGATCCTGCTGATTATCATGAGTATATTCGTGGGCGCCGGGGCCTTGATGCTTACACCGCGCGAAGAAGAACCCCAGATCGTCGTGCCTGTCGCCGATGTGCTGGTCCGCTATCCGGGCGCCAGCGCCCGCGAAGTCGAGCAATTGGTATCGTCGCGGCTCGAAAAACTCCTGTATCAGATTGACGGCGTCGAATACGTTTATTCCGCTTCCCGGCCCGGCATGGCCGTGGTCACCGTGCGATTTTTCGTGGGCGAAAATCGCGAAGACAGTTTAATTAAACTGTACAACAAACTGTTCTCGAACATAGATCAGGTCACCCCCGGCATTGCCGACTGGGTAGTAAAGCCCGTGGAAATTGATGACGTGCCGGTGGTAACCGCCACGCTGTACAGCGAGCGTTATGATTCGCATGCGCTTTACCGCGCCGCCGAGGAAATCGTAGACCATTTGCAACGGATTCCGGACAGCGCACGCATCACTATCCACGGGGGCGAACCACGCGTGGTGCATGTGTACCTCGATCATGCGCGCTTAACGGCTTATAATCTTACGCCCCTCGACCTTGTGCACGCCTTGCGTGTATCCAACGCGCAACGTGAAAGCGGTTCGTTCGACCGCGGCAATGAGCGGTTTCGCGTGGAAGCGGGCGGCTTTCTGAGAAGCGCCCGCGAAATTAGCGATTTAATGATCGCCACACACAACAAACGTCCTGTGTATCTTCGCGATGTAGCGACTATCGTGGACGGCCCTGCGGAAACAACCACGTACACGCGTTTAGGATTCGGTCCCGGCGCGAGCGTAGATGAAAAAAGCTACCCGGCGGTCACCGTGGCTGTAGCGAAAAAAACGGGGCGCAACGCCGTCGCCTTGGCGCAACGTGTGCGCGAAGAACTGGCCTGGATGGAAAAAGAGATTCTGCCGGAAGACATTTCCATACAGATCACAAGGGATTACGGAGCCACCGCGGACGAGAAAGTCAATAACCTGGTCGGCTCCCTGGCGCTGGCTATTGTCACGGTCATCGGCCTGCTTGCGCTGTCCATGAGCTGGCGCGAAGGCGTCATCGTGGCGCTGGCTGTGCCGATCACGTACTCGTTGACGCTGATGTTTAACTATTTAATGGGCTACACCATCAACCGCGTTACATTGTTTGCGCTTATTCTGACGCTGGGTTTACTGGTGGACGATCCTATTGTAGGCGTGGAAAACATCTATCGCCATCTTCGCATGAGAACCGCCGAGCGCGGACAAGCGATACTGGATGCCATGGAGGAAGTCATGCCTCCGATTGTCTTGTCCACGCTGGCTGTCATGGTGTCTTTTTTCCCCATGTTTTTTATCACAGGCATGATGGGGCCTTATATGGCGCCGATGGCGATGAATGTGCCGGTCGCGGTATTATTTTCCACCGTAGTCGCGCTAACGATCACGCCGACGTTGTCGCGAATGATTTTGCGCATCCACGACCACGGCAAAGACGCAGAGCCCTTAGACATCAAACAAACCGCGCTATACCGGGTCTATAGCCGCATAGTAGCGCCTTTTGTGGATTCCAAGGTCAAAAGTCGCGCGTTGTTGTGGGTCACATTTGCGCTTTTTCTTTTTTCCATCGGACTTGCCGCAACCGGACGCGTTCCGCTGAAAATGCTTCCATTCGACAATAAAAACGAAATTCAATTAGTCGTAGATATGCCGGAAGGCACGACACGGGAGCAAACCGACGCGGTGGTGCGTCACGTGGAATCCTACTTACGCACGATCCCGGAAGTCACCGATTTCACTTCGTATGTGGGCCATGCGTCCCCGATGGATTTTAACGGCATGGTGCGTCAGTATTACATGCGCGAAGGCGCGCACGCGGCGGATATCCGGGTTAACTTGCTGCATCACACAAAGCGGAGCATGGACAGTCACGCGCTGGCGCTGCGCGTGCGGGACGATCTGGCTGCTTTGGCGTCGGAACACGGGGCCCGGTTGAAAATTGTGGAGACTCCGCCCGGCCCTCCGGTCATGGCGACTGTCGTGGGCGAAATATACGGCGCGCCGCATCACACCTACGAAGAAATGATGGATGCCGCGCGCATGCTACACGCGCGCATGCTTGACGAAAAAGGAATGGTGGATGTGGATGACACCATTGAAGCGCCGCAACGCAAACTCCAATTCAGCGTGGACCGGGAAAAAGCCGGTTTGAATAACGTGTCAACAGACACCATCACCCAGACGTTGCGCCTTGCGCTGGACGGGCAACAAGCAGGCGTGATGCAAACCGGTGTGGATAAACGTGAAATTCCGATTGAGCTTCGCTTCACACGGGCTGGACGTTCGGACACCGCCCGTCTTGAACAAATCCCGGTGCGCGGAGAAGATGGAAGACTTATCCCGCTAGGCGAACTTGGTCGTTTTGAAGAGGAAGTGTACGACCAGACGATTTACCGCAAAAATCTGGAGCGCGTCGTGTATGTGCAATCGGAAATGGCGGGACGGGGTCCGGCCTACGCGATTCTGGCTTTGCAAAATTATTTCAAAGAAAACCCATTGCCGGAAGGCATGCGCATAAATTGGACAGGCGAAGGCGAATGGAAAATCACCGTGGACGTATTCCGCGACCTGGGCATAGCGTTCGGTGTGGCTCTACTGGGCATATTTGTTCTTCTGGTGTACCAAACCGCGTCGTATGCCATTCCAGGCGTCATTATGTTAAGCATTCCCTTGACTATGATCGGCATTATGCCAGGGTTTTGGCTATTAAACGCGCTCGTTAATCGGCCTGTAGGCGGGTACGACAACCCGGTGTTTTTCACAGCCACAGCCATGATTGGTATGATTGCATTAAGCGGCATTGTAGTGCGTAACGCGCTTGTGCTTATCGAATTTATCCGCACAGCCGTGGATCGCGGCTCAACGATGCGGGATGCTATTCTTGAATCCGGCGCGGTGCGCATGCGACCGATTTTATTAACGGCAGGCACTACGCTGCTTGGCGCATGGCCCATCACGCTTGACCCCATTTTCAGCGGCCTTGCCTGGGCGCTGATGTTTGGACTGTTTGTCTCCACCGCGTTCACCTTGGTGCTGATCCCGGTGGTGTACAACCTGTTGTACGGAAACCAAAACGAAAGGAGTACACAATGAAAGCATACGATGATGGTGGTTGGAACCCCTATCTCGCAGGTGCCTTGGTGGGCGTTCTGTCTATCGTGTCGGTGGCGTTTACCGGAAAATATCTCGGCGCGTCCACGACGTTTGTGCGGGCCGCCGCGTCGCTTGAACAAACGGTGGCGCCCGAACGGGTCGCCGGGAATGTCTACTACAAGAAAAATACAGCGAAACTGGACTGGCAAGGCATGGTGCTGATCGGGATTTTGGCCGGGGCGGCGCTTGGCGCTTTGCACGATCGTTCCTTCAAAGCGGAATCGGTGCCACCGATGTGGGAGGAACGCTTTGGACCCAATATATGGAAACGAGGCGCTGTGGCTTTTGTGGGCGGCATGTTTGCTTTGTTCGGCGCGCGGCTCGCGGATGGTTGTCCCAGCGGCCACGGGCTTAGCGGACTGATGCAATTGTCGGTCAGCGGGTTTGTCTCTCTTGTATTCTTTTTTGCGGGGGGACTGCTTGTCGCTAATTTAATCTACAGGAGGCATGCGTGATGACCATGATTACAGGACTTTTAACAGGATTGGTTTTTGGCTTTCTGCTGCAGAAAGGCCGCGTCCTGCGGTATGAGAAGCAACTAGGCGCGCTGCGCTTAATGGATATGACCATTATCAAATTCATGCTGTCGGCCATTCTCGTGGGCATGGTTGGCCTTTACGTCATGCAGGATCTGGGCATGGACGTGCTTCAACTTAAACCCTCGATTATGGGTGGAAACATTATCGGCGGCTTGTTATTCGGGATTGGCTGGGGCTTGTTCGGCTTGTGCCCCGGAACCGCGATCGGAGCGCTGGGAGAAGGACGCTGGCATGCCCTTTTCGGCATCTTCGGCATGATTCTCGGCGCATCGGTCTACGCCGCGCTTCACCCTTGGATGAGCGAAACGGTGTTGACGTGGGGGGATTTCGGGAAAATAACGATTCCCGATGCGCTTGGCTTAAATCACTGGATCGTGATTGTCGTCATGATTCTGCTGGTGTTGGCGCTATTTCGGTGGTTCGAAAAACTGAAACTTTAAAAAAGAAAGGAACGGGAGATAAATCATGAGCCATAAAAGTTACAAAGAAATTACACGCCGCATTATGAAAAACATAGGGACGCTCGGCAAAGAAAATCCGGGCACTATGCAAGGGTTCCGCGCAATCAGTCAAGGAGCCATGGGTGCAGGCGTATTATCGGAGAAACAAAAGGAATTGATTGCATTGGCTATTGGCGTGGCGGAGCGCTGCGATGGATGCATTGGATTCCATGTCAAAAAATGCATGGAGCTGGGCGCAACCCGCGAGGAAATCGTCGAAACATTAGGCGTCAACGTCTATATGGGCGGCGGTCCGGCGCTGATGTATGCCGCGGAAGCGTTGCATGCGTATGACGAATTCAGCGAGTAAACGTCCGGTTACATGCCCGTAAGCGGAAACCGCATGGGAGGCGGAGGCTGGGCGGCCGGCGCATCCGGAATCAGGCGTCGAAAATCAGGGCGCGCGCGTAGCGATTCAAGGCGCGCGTCCTGACGCGCCAGGTTCCGCACATTATCCCCCAGCGTTTGTACGCCACGGGTTAAGGTTTGCATAGCCTGATCCTGTTTGCCTAGCGCGGCTTGTACCGCGGTCAATTCCACCCACATATTTGGCACGCCGGGCTCGCGCTCGACAAAACGCTGCAATACAAATTCCACCATGTTCATCCGCTGAAAATTCGCCATGGTTTGCGCGATCCGGACCACCATTTCCAGCGGGATGCCTTCGTTGCTGATCATGTTCCGCGCCAACTGTTCCATCTGGCCAAACATACGCAAGTGCCCGTACAGTTCCATTAATTCCATAGCCACTTGCACATCAAGGACACCTTCGGTCGCGCTTGCTTCCAATTCCCGCCTGCGCCGGTCCCGGTCGTGCGTTTCCACAATCTGATCAAAAAAGTCTTGCGCGCGGTCGTTGAACGGATCCCCGTCAAGCAAGCCCTGCATGACTTCGCGCGCTTCTTCAAACCGGCGCAACCCCATTAACAAATCCGCCAACCGGAAACACGCTTCCGGACTTAACGGATACAAATCCACGGACTGACGGAACGCATGTTCGGCTTCTTCCCGCATGCCGCGGTACGCGTATATGCCTGCAATCGCGCTGCGTAATTTGGAAAAACTTTTCCGCGCCACTACATCGCGCAGGAATCGTTCCTGGCTTAATAAATACTCGCAATACCAATCCCAGAACGCGCGGTCATTCGCCACCATTTCCGGTGTGACTTCAATCGGCTCCGGGTGCAGCTTAAGAATCAAGCCGTGCGGTTGCAGGTACGGATACATCCACGGAATAACATAGCTTTCTTCAACATAAAACGGATGCTTGTGTTTGTTTTGATCAAAAATCATTTTCGTTAAAATGCCGTTGATCATCATCACACCGGCTACACCTTGCACGCTGACTCGCCCGCCTTCCATGGAGACTTCCGCGCCCGGCGGGATTTGACCGGACTGCACTTGCTGGACATATTGATGGAACGCTTGATTGCTGTCGTTCTGCGACGGAATCCAAATACGGTCCCCGTACAAATCGCGCATCACGCCCATGTAGGTGTTATCGGCCAGCGCATTTTGCGTAATCAAGTACACATCTTCCCGGCACTTAGCCGAAAAAATCATATACGTCGGCACAAAACGACCGGGATCCGTCCCCCCGAAGAAAATCGCGTTGGTGCTGATTTCCGGAGGATAATCGGGATTCGGATATTTGGCCCATTCCTCTTCAAACCGATCGCCGTATTTGCGCTGCAAATCCTCGCGTATGGCGTTGACGCCCCGCATGGACCAATGCCCGAACTGCCAGCCGAAATCATGGCCGCGCATTTCCGCGCCCCCGATCATTTGAATTTGCTTTTCGCTATAAAAATTCCGGTACAACAACGCCAATGGCAGAATTAACGCAAGAAGCAAACCCAAATACCGTGTGAAGCCGCGCGGAAGCCGGATTTCTATTGCAGAAAGGGTAAATATAATCGCATACCCCAGCCACACACATAACATCATGTGCGACGGGATAAAAAAGCGCCGCTGAATAAACAACGTTTGGATATCAAGCGTGGGGTTCAGAAACAGCGTGAGCATAATGCTCATGGAGAAAAAAGCGGTCAGCAGCACAATCATCCAGGCGCGCGCGCGACTGTGTACTTTATGGAAAAAGAAAAACGGGAGCAACGCGAACAACAGCATCGGCGTCGTGAAAATATTGTTGAGGTAACGGAAGTACGCTTTGACTTGCGCAACAAATTTACCGGGATCGCCAAACACGTCCGATGGGGTAATACGCTCGTATTGCCCGCGTGTGATCGCGTGTTTAAATCCTTCCATGGATCGCGTATTGCCCCAGTTATGCACGGGGTTCTGATCCGATGCCAAGGGCATATACAAATAAAAGGACAGCCCCAGCGCAATTAACCCCCCTCCAAGCAAAATGCGTTTCCATTCCGTAAACAGCACGCGGTGATACAGAAAGAGCGCTACAGGCACCAGCATCAGCACAATGCCGAACAGCAAGCGCCACGTATTCCCTTCCGCGCTGTACAACAAAAAGCCCGAGACCAATAACGCCAACACCGCCGACATATCGCGGAACAACGGTTTGTCGCGGAACGCCATCGCCACATATAACGCCAGCGCCACAAACAAAAGCGTGTGGTGATTCGTCAATCCCAACCCAAACATGTACGCCGCTACGTATAAGGTATTATCTTCACCGGGACGACTCAACCACCGGTACGTCAGCAACAGAACCAGCGTCATAAAGAAAATGTTGAGCGCATACACTTCCACAATCACAGCCTGCGACCACAAAACCGGGCTGACCGCCAACAACAACCCTGCTGCCACGCCGGCAGCCCAACAAATTATGCTTTCGGTGCGATACCCCAGCACTTCGGTCGCTCGTTTCATGCCGCGCATGATGTCCGCGCCCGAACGACTGACCAGAATAGCTACCATCGCCGACGCCAGCGACGCCATGGTCGCGGACATCACAATGACGGCATACGCCGGATTCGGATAGCCGTGAAAACGGATTGCATGGAAAATCCATTGGAAAAACCACGCGATCAACGTCCATGTCGGATACCCCGGAGGATGCGGCACCCCCATATTATCGGCCGCCACCGTTAATTCGCCCGAATCTTCCAGCGTTACCGATGGCGCAGCCGTATAAATGTAAAGCAGGAAAGCCAGCACCCAGACGGTCCAGAAAGCCGCCCAGTCAATAGCGCGAAAAAACGCCCCGGTTTGATGATCAAAAAACAAGGCGCGTTTATCTTGCCGTAATGATAAGTCATCCGGCACGTCTATGATAGGTTTGTGTTCGGTCATAAAGGCCGAAGTACATACCCTGAAACAGTCCGAAACGCAAGCGTAAATCTATCCCTCGCCCTCGTACCCCGCTACAAACGCCAGATGTTTAAGCGTGTGGGGCGTGCACGTGCGGAGGGATTGGGAAAACATGCCCGGGGTCGGTATGGGAATTGGCAGCGGTTGCCGAATCCTCCCCTATAAATCGGGGATTCCCTGATTCCTATTTATTCCTTTTGTGGTATTTTTCGTCAACTTGTATTTATTGGAAGGACACAGGCATGGACCCTTTACTACTTGCGCGCTGGCAGTTCGGCATCACCACCGTCTATCACTTTATTTTTGTTCCTATCACGCTTGGCTTGTCGGTGCTTGTCGCCATCATGCAGACGTTTTATTACAAAACCGGCCATGAGGATTATAAAAAGCTGACGCTGTTTTTTGGAAAACTGTTTGTCATTTTGTTTACGCTTGGCGTCGTGACCGGCATTGTGCAGGAATTCCAGTTCGGCATGAACTGGTCCGGTTATTCGCGGTTTGTCGGCGATATCTTCGGCGTACCGTTGGCGATTGAAGCGCTAACGGCCTTTTTCATCGAGTCCACGTTTATTGGTCTCTGGCTGTTTGGCTGGGATAAACTTTCTAAAGGCCTCCATTTACTGTGCATCTGGCTTGTGGCGTTTGCGTCCAGTTTGTCCGCGGTCTGGATTTTGATTGCGAATGCATGGATGCAAGTGCCTGTCGGATACGTCCTGCGCAATAATCGCGCGGAATTGTCGGACTTTATTGCGATAATGCTGAACGAACGCGCGCTGGCACAAATTCCCCACACGATTATCGCGGGCTTCGTCACAGGCGGTTTGTTTGTCCTCGGCATCAGCGCATGGAATCTGCTGCACAAACATCGCACGGAAATGTTTGTAAAATCCGCGCGTATCGCGCTGGTGTTCAGCGCCGTCGCCGCGCTTGCTACCGCGACTACCGGCCATACGCAAGCGCAGGACACCGTCAAACTGCAACCCATGAAACTTGCCGCCATGGAAGGGCTATGGGAATCGGAAGCCCCGGCGGGCATGTCCATGTTCGCGATCCACGACAGCGAAAACATGACAAGCCGACGCGAGTTGCGCTTGCCGTACATGCTTAGCATTCTGGCCCACAACAATTTGACGGAGGAAGTGCAAGGCATGCGCGAGCTTCAAAAGGAATACGAGGCCGAATACGGCCCGGGCAATTATATTCCGCCCGTCGCCATCGTCTATTGGAGCTTCCGCGTGATGGTGGGACTCGGCACGCTTTTTATCGCGTTGGGCATTTGGGGGCTCGTGATATGGTGGAAAGGCAAACTCGCGACCAGCCGCCTTTACCTGCGCACATGCATGGTGATGCTGTTTATGCCGTTTCTGGCCAATACCGCGGGATGGATGGTCGCGGAAATGGGACGTCAACCCTGGGTGGTCTACGGCTTGCTCCGCACAGAAGACGGCGTGTCGCCGATCGTCAGTTCAAGCATGATCTGGATTTCCATGACCGCGTTTACATTGGTATACGGATTTCTCGCGGCGTTGGGCTTTTACCTTGTGCACCGCTTCGCGCGCCCCGCGCAAGCAGGGTCGTCTGGCCATAAAACGTCGGACGATGACTTATCAGGCGCACATGCGTATTAAGAAGAGTTAGGAGTAAAAAGTAAGAAGTAAGAAGTAAGAAGTGAGAAGTGGGAAGTTAAACGTTAAGGGTAATTTTAGTCAGAATCGAAGCCTGTATTGGGAGAATGGAAGATGGATCTGAATACAACGTGGTTTATTTTAATCGCTGTTCTTTTTATCGGCTATTTTTTCCTCGAAGGGTTTGATTTCGGAACCGGCATTCTCCTTCCGTTTATCAGCAAGGACGATACCGATCGCCGCGTAGTCATTAACAGCATCGGGCCGTTCTGGGACGGCAACGAAGTATGGCTGATCACCGCGGGCGGCGCAATGTTCGCGGCGTTTCCCCACTGGTATGCCACGCTGTTCAGCGGATTCTACCTCCCCCTGTTGCTTATTTTGCTCGCATTGATCCTGCGGGCCGTGGGATTTGAATTCCGCAGCAAACTGGAAAACGCGGGCTGGCGACGCATGGCGGATTCCTTTATTTTTTTCGGAAGCCTGCTTCCCGCCGTGCTGTGGGGCGTAGCGCTGGCGAATATCGTGCGAGGCGTACCTATCGGCGAGGACATGGATTACACAGGCGGATTTTTTAATTTGTTAAATCCCTACGCGCTTTTGGGAGGCGTCGTATCGCTTCTGGTCTTCACGCTTCACGGCGCTGTGTTCCTGAGCCTGCGCACGGAAGGCGACGTGCAAACACGCGCGCATACCATTGCGCAACGCATCTGGTGGCCCACGCTTCTGGTCGTCGCAGGTTTCGCGGCGTTCGGCTACGTGCAAACAGATCTCCATACCCGCATCGGCGTGATACCGGGCACGCTGCCCCTGCTTGCGATTTGCTCGTATATTGCCATCGCTATTTTTCTGAAAAAGAAACTCGACGGATGGGCGTTTCTGGCCACGTCGTTAACGATTGTCTTCGGCGCCGCGGTCGTGTTTGAAGGGTTGTTCCCCCGCGTGATGGTGTCCAGCACAAGTTCAGACTACCACTTGACGATTTATAACGCCTCGTCCAGCCCGCTAACGCTGAAAATCATGCTTTTTATCGCGCTGTTTTTCGTGCCGATTGTGCTGGCTTATCAAGGGTGGAGCTATTACGTGTTCCGCAAACGTATCGGACGCGCCGCCATTCCGAATCACGGATAATCGCCCGCGGCATCAAGGCAAGCCGGACCAGCGCACAACATCCTGCGCATCAGGGTCGGCCGCGTAAACCGTCGCGCTTTCGTACTTACGCACACTGCCATCCAGAAAAAGCGCTTGCACGGTTTCCCCTCGACGGAAACTGATGTGCTGCTGATCGCCGTACGCCCGCCCGTATTGCGTGTTATCCCCCTGCGTTTGACCATCCTCTTCATTTACACGCGACTCAAAAAGCAAAACCGTGGATGTGGGTTCTTCGTACATGCTGAACCGCAGGATCGCCGCACGCAAATCGCCTTGGCCGGGAACGATATCCCCATGCGCCAACGACGTGTTTAACCGCTCATTCATGCTGTACGAAAATACCGGGCGCTGCTCCAACTGGGCGCGTTGCAATTTAGCCATGGGATCGCGATGAATAGTGCGGTCCTTCAGAAGCGCCCCATCCGGATCCCCGGTCGCTTCAATCGCGGATAAATTCATTTCGCGCACATACGGCGGCAACAAATTGTACCACGCCTCGCGCGCTTCAATATCATCGTAATTGGATACTTGAATCCATGACGGTTGCTCGCCCGGCCCGCGCGAAGGCATCCAGCCTTCGCTGTCCACCAGCGAATAATGAAACGCCGTGCCCCAATTACGCAAATTGCTCGCCGACAAACTGCCGCGCGCGGAATGCATCGCATGTTTGATCATCGGCACGGTAATGAGCGACAGCAAAGCAATGATAGCCAGCGACGCCAACAATTCTATCAACGTAAATCCACGCCGGTTAGCCGGCCAACCGACACCTCTAGCATTATGTTCAAAATGAAAATTCATGACACTCCTCGTAAATTGATTGGTTCCCCTCTGACGCTGTTACTGTATCGCGCCCAGACAGGGAGTCCACTTTTAGAGGGTTAGAAGTTGGTCATGAATATGCTAATAATGGATGGGCTTTCAGGATCGGTCGAAACGCGCGATGACCGGCGACCCGGCCAGACGCGTCAATTCCAACGCCCGGCATATCCCTTCCATGGAGGAAGAAAGGCCGCGGGACTTCATCATACGATGCAAAACCATCGGAAGGAAAAACTGTTTATACGATGAAGTCCCTGTAAATCCGTTTTTCTCAAACACGTCGAAAACTTCCCGGTGCTTAAACAAGCGCCAGGTCCTTGTATTGCTTTCCACTTTTTTCTTTGCGCCGAACAGGAAAGGCGCGATGGCATTGACGCTTTGACTGGTGGGATAATCCAAGACCACGGGCCCGCGCGTTACGCGACACATCTCCCGGATCAATGTCGGCCATGCCGTGCAATGTGTCAGCATACGAAACGAAAGGACTACATCAAAAGCGCGGTCGTCAAAAGGCAAATCAATCACATTGCCTACCACAAACGAACATGTCCCGTCGTCTATCAACGCTTGAATACGCTTCGCGCATACCGGATCGCTGCCCAACACTGTCACGTTGTAGCCCGCGCGCGCCAACGGGATGGCAAGCTGGCCGTGGCCCCCGCCTATGTCCAGAATAGACGCGCCCGGCGCGACATCACGAAGGAGCTTAAACACGCCGCGCTCTTGCACATCCAACATCCACTGCCCCACCGCGCCTGCAAAACGACCGGCATAATCGTCCGACGAGGATTCGATATCCGCCGTTTCCGGGAAAGAGGTGGATGGCTGATGTTTTGTGTTTATGATTTCTTGTGTCATTTCGTTGTTTATACCGGATCGTTTTTGTGATACCAAGAAAAAGACATGAACATCATAGCAGACACCCATGTGCACGTATATCCGCACCACAACCCTGCGCGGTTGTTCAGCGCGGCGGCGCAATCGTTTGCCCGCATCGCGCCACAGGCACAGCATCGCGTGTTATGCCTTACCGAAACCGCGTCCTGTTCTTTTTTTGAATCATTAGCCACCGGACTGATCCCCCTCGAAGATCAATGGTCCTATGAACAAGCGCCTGAGCCCGGAGCCGTGAAACTGACACACCCTACGCTCGGCGATCTATGGCTGCTGGCTGGCAGACAGCTTGTGGCCGAAGAACGACTGGAAGTGCTGGCGTTAACCGAAGACACGTTGCGCGTGGACGGCAAACCCGTCGTGGATATTATTCACGAAGTCAACGCCCTTGGCGCGATTCCCGTGCTGGCTTGGGCGCCGGGCAAATGGTTTGGCGCGCGCGGCAAAATTGTATCGGAACTGCTCGACACTTTTCCCCCGGACCGCCTGCTGCTGGGCGATTCGTCCCTGCGCCCGTCCGGCTGGGGCGAACCGCTGCTTATGCGGAAAGCGGCCCGGCGCGGCGCGCATATACTTGCCGGATCTGACCCCCTGCCTGTTCCCGGGGAGGAAACGCAAGCCGCCCGCTATGCCTGTGGATGGGACGCGGAGTTTGACCCTGCCCAACCCGTAACATCCATCCGCGCGGCTCTGCGGGCAACGTCCTGCACCATACAACGCGTCGGCGAGCGCAACACGATTCCCGAAATGGCCCAACGCATGTGGAACCATCGCGAAGCCAAGAAACGTCGCGTATGAAGCGCATTCTGTTTATTACTCCGCAACCGTGGTTTCAATGGCGAGGTTCCCCTATCCGCGTCGGCTTTAATGTGCACGCTTTATCGGAATTGGGGTACGACGTGGATTTATTGACGTTGCCGTTCGGGGAAGACCGGACTGTGCCGGGTGTGCGCGTCCTGCGCGTGGGGAATTTTTTGGGCCGTGCCAACATTCCGATCGGCCCCTCTGTATGGAAAATATTTTTTGATGCCAAACTATGGGCGCAAGCCCGCCGCTTGATCCGCGAAAAACCCTACGACGTAATTCATGCTGTCGAAGATGCTGGCGTAATCGCGGTATCGCTGGCGCGGCAAAGTCAGGCCAAGCTGGTGTTTGAAAAACATTCCGATCCGCGCTCCTACCGCAAAGGGCTTTTGCGCAACGCTGTCCTGTGGGCATACGAAAAAGCGGAAGCGTACGCCATCCGCCACGCGGACGCCGTGATCGGCACAGGACCGGGATTGGTGGAACAAGCCCTAGCCGTTGCGCCGGATAAACCGGTCCACCACATTTTCGACATACCCTCTTCGCTCGCGGAACCGGATCCGGCGGCGGTGCAAAACTGGGAAACCCGTTTGCGCCAGCATCCGGACGAAACACAAGTCACGTATGTCGGCTCGTTCGCGGTGTACCAAGGCATTGAGTTGCTGTTTGACTGCATTCCGCTTGTGCTACAAAAAGCTCCGCATGTGCGCTTTGTCATTATAGGCGGCACACCGGAAGAAATTAAAGCGCGTCAAGCCAGACTACGATCCGTCGGCGCGGAAAATGCCGTGACGTTTCTAGGCAAAATCCCGCCGGACGAACTTCCCAGCGCGCTCGCGGCATCCGACATTCTGCTTTCCACGCGCATCGCGGGAACCAACACCCCGCTTAAACTGCTTGATTACTTGAAAGTCGGTCGAGCCATTGTCGCCACCGACAACGAAGCCAACCGCCAGATTCTCACCGACGAAATGGCGGTATTCGCTCCGCCCGAGCCCGACGCGTTTGCCCAAGCCATTGCGCAATTGGCCGGGGACAAAACCCGCCGGGAAAACATGGGCGCGCACGGACGGCGCGTCATTGATTCGCTTTACAACTACACGGAATTTAAACGTCGTTTGCAAGAAGTCTACCGGCATCTTTAACATAGACCCCGGCAACGTTCTTTGGCATCGTGGCTCAACGTATGGAATCAGCGCAGCATCAATCATTAGCTATTATCGCCGGGCGCGGCGTATACCCGCGCTTGCTGGCGGAATCCGCCCGCCAACAAGGCGTGCCGCGCATTGTTGCTGTGGCGTTCAAAAAAGAAACCGACCCGCTGATTGAGCGGTATGCCGACGAAGTTAAATGGATTCATCTCGGGCAGTTAGGGGCGTTGCTTGACGCCATAAAAGCCAGCGGCGCGACCCGCGCGGTTATGGCGGGTCAAATCACCCCCACGCACTTGTTTACCCTTCGCATGGACGCCCCTATGCTTGCGCTTCTAGGCCGCCTGAAAGAACGCAATGCGCATACGATTTTCGGCGCCGTGGCCGATGAACTGCGCGCGATCGGGGTCACGCTGTGCGACGCCAGTATGTTTATGGAATCCGCCATGCCCGAGCCCGGACTGCTCACGGGAAATGAACCGGACAAACGCGTGGCCGCCGACATTGCGCTGGGCGTGCAAGTAGCCAAAACAACCAGCAGCCTTGAAATCGGACAGACTGTGGTCATCAAAGAAGGCGTTATTCTCGCGGTGGAAGCATTTGAAGGAACCGATGAAACCATCGAGCGGGCCGGGCGGCTGGGCGGCCCCGGCGCCGTGGTGGTCAAAGTAGCCAAGCAAGGGCATGACATGCGCTTCGATATCCCGGTCATCGGGGAACGCACGCTTAAGAAACTAAAAAAAGCAGGCGTCACGACGCTGGCCGTGGAAGCGCGCCGCGCCATTTTGCTTGATCGAGAAGCGCTGCTGGAACAAGCGCGCAAACAGGGATTAACCATACTGGCGGTGGACGTCGAACGGGCGGAAGCGTAGGAGAAAAAGCGTATGACAAATCGTAAAATAAAAGTCGGCGTAGTGGGGACCGGCGCGCTAGGCCAGCACCACACACGTATTTACGGGGAACTTGAACATGCCCAACTGGTGGGCGTGTTTGACGTCAATCCCGATCGCGCGAAAGAAATCGCCGACAAAAACCACACCCGGGCTTTTATGTCCATGGAGGAACTGATTCAATCCGTCGAAGCCGTCAGCGTAGTCGTGCCCACCGATTTACATCGCGACGTAGCAGGCCTGTTGATTCAAGCAGGCAAACATGTGCTAATCGAAAAACCTATTGCGGCTACTACGTCCGAAGCGGAAGAGCTGGTCGCGTTGGCCAAACAACACGACGTCATTGTACAGGTCGGCCATGTCGAACGGTTCAACCCGGTATTAAGTTACCTCGAACAGGCGTGTGAGAATCCCCGCTTTATCGAAGCGCATCGTCTGGCCTCCTACCCTCCCCCGCGCGAAGGCTTGCATCCGCGCGGCACGGAAGTCAGTGTCGTGCTGGATTTGATGATTCACGACCTGGAAGTCATTTTACATTTGGTAGGATCGCGCGTGCGTGAAATCCGCGCGGTGGGCGCCGCTGTGTTAAGCCCGACGGAAGATATTGCTAACGTCCGTTTATCATTTGAAAACGGATGTGTGGCCAACATTACCGCCAGCCGGATTAGTCCCGAACGCATGCGAAAAATCAGGGTCTTTCAGGAAGACACGTACATTTCACTTGATTACCAGAACCAAAGCGGCGAGCTGTACAAAAAAGAAGGCAACCAGTTTGCGCGCGAAGAAGTGCCTATTGAAAAAGAAGAGCCGCTGGTTAGCCAGTTACGCTCGTTTGTGCACTGCGTGGCGGAACGGGATCAACCGGTTGTTTCGGGGGAACATGCCGCCGAAGCATTGAAGCTGGCCGTGCAGATTGTGCAGCAGCTACGCGAGGGCGCTTCGTGAAAAAATCCCTGCTGATTGTGGCGGGTGAAGTTTCGGGGGATATGCACGCGGCGCGCGTCGTGGAAGCGCTACGCGAAAAAATGCCCGACCTGCAATGCTGGGGCATCGGAGGCGACGAACTGCGCGCGGCAGGCGTGGATGTATTGTACGATGTCCGTGACATGGCGGTGCTGGGGTTATGGGAAGTGCTGAAACGGTACGGTTTTTTCCGGCGCGTCTTTCACACCTTGATCAAGGAAATGGAACAACGTAAACCGGACGCGGTGCTGCTCGTGGATTACCCCGGCTTTAATCTGCGCTTTGCAAAACAAGCGCGCCAACGCGGGTTCAATGTCTTGTATTACATTTGCCCGCAAGTGTGGGCCTGGCATCGCTCGCGCATAGGGCGCATGGCGCAATGGATTAACCGGCTGATGGTGATTTTCCCTTTTGAAGTGGACGTGTTTAAAGGGACCGGTGTGCGCGTGGATTTTGTAGGCCATCCCCTGGTGAAAGCCGCCGAACGCGCATGGGCCGAACCCGCGGCCGATCTTCCCTGGCAAACAAACACGCGTGTCGCGCTTTTGCCGGGCAGCCGTTTGCAGGAAATTGAACGTATTTTGCCGGGCATGCTTGAGGCCGCGCACGCGTTGGAAAAAATGCGGGCTGACGTTTCGTTTTTGATCGCCGCCCCTTCGGAACGCATTGCGCAATGCGCGCAGGGCATACTCGATCAAACGTCAACGCGTCCGACGCATGTGCAGATTGTAACCGGACAAACCCGCCAGGTATTGCGCCAGGCGCGCGCGGCTATGGTCGCGTCCGGCACGGCCACGCTCGAAACCGCGATGATGGAATGTCCCATGATCGTGGTGTACAAAACCGCCGCGCTTACGTATGGGGTGGGCAAACGTCTCATTCAAGTGCCGCATCTGGGTATGGTGAATATTGTGGCCGGCCGCTTGCTTTGTCCCGAATTTATTCAACATGAAGTTCGACCGCTCCCGATGGCCAAAGCCATGGCGGAGATTATGGACGAAAGCCCTGCGCGGGACGCTATGATCCGCGGATTACGCGAGGTGCGCGCCGCGTTGGGACGCGAGGACTCCGTGGAAAAAGCAGCCGCGATTATTTATGAAGAATTGACAAGCGCCCCGGTTTGACGGACAACACAGGCTCACGGCGGTCGTAGTTCCCGCCTTAACAAAACACAGGAGTCAACATGTCATCATTGGATTCGACCGGTCTGAAACCCGGTCATGCGGTGCCGTGCGCCGTCATTATCATCGTAGCGGTGTACGCCGCTACGCAACTGCTCGCGGATATTGCCAGCCTCAAAATCGGAGTAGTGTTTGGGTTGGCCGTGGACATGGGCACGTTTATCTTCCCGATCACATTTACGTTGCGCGACCTTGCGCACAAAGTATTGGGACGGCGCAACGCGCGTATCCTTGTGATATCTGCCGCGATGATTAATCTGCTGGCCGTATTGTATTTAATCGGCATTACACGTGTGCCCAGCGATGCGGAATGGGGATTAGGCGAAGCCTATGGCGCGATATTCGAGCCGGTCTGGCGCATTGTGATGGCGTCCATCAGCGCGCAGATCATCAGTCAATTGATCAACACAGAGGTTTACCATTGGTTTATGACGCGCATTACGCGACGGCATCAATGGCTGCGCGTACTCGTTAGCAACACCGTCGCGATTCCCTTGGACAATTTGATTTTTGTGCTAGGCGCGTGGGGCGGTCTTATGCCCGCGGGCACGTTGCTGCAAATTTTCGTGTTTAATTTCGTGGTGAAATACCTGGTCATGCTGGTAAGCATTCCGCTTATTTACACGACGAAACATGACGAAATTTAACCAACGGAGCGGGCGGGTTGGCGTTATTCCGCGGGCGGCGTGCGTAACAGCCGGTCAATCATCACAAAAGCCAGCGCGGCGCGTTCGTTGCGGCTGAATTCGGATTCGAGCCGGTTTAGTTCCGCCTGAATTTTCGGCGCGGTTTCCGGGTTATCGAACGCCATCTGATGCGCGGATTTGATTTGGCTTTCGTTAAAGCAGTAGACGGATTTGCCGCCGGTGAGATCTATAGGACGCACGGCCATGGGGTTCCTTACATCGCGAAACTGGAACCGCAGCCGCAGGATTTTACGGCATTCGGCGTCATGAAACGGAACCCGGATTTAATCAAATCGTCCGAGTAATCAATTTTCAGACCGTCCAGAAACATCGCGCTTCCGCCATCGGCAACGATACGGATCAAATCATCCTGATAAATGACTTCATCCGACGGTTTAACTTCGGTATCCAGCCCGGCGCTGTAGGTCATGCCCGAGCATCCGCCCGGCACAATATCAATGCGCAGGAACTGATCCACGCCAATATCCAACTTGCGCAGCTCCGCTTTTGCTTTGTCTGTCACTTCAATTTGCATAGTGGTTAAACTTATAACGTCCTCATCACACTGTCAAACAGGAACGCGCTGTTCCCGCCGCAGGCGGGGTGGGAGTAAGAAGTAAGAAGTAAGAAGTAGAAAGTAGGAAGTAGGAAGTAGGAAGTCGAAAGTCGGAAGTAAGGGCATGAGGGTCAAGGCGTATACGGCAGCATCCCCTCGGGGTCGGGGTCGGAATCGGGTCTCCCACGCGCATATAAGAAGATGGATGCCCTCACCCGGCGATTCACAGAAGACCCTCCCCAATGCGCAGGGAAGAGATCGAACTGGTTTTGTTCAGATGTTTCAGGCAGCGGGTTTATCGTCCTCTGATCTTGGATAGAAATAGCCGATGATCTTCCCTGGATCACGGACGCAAACCTGAATATGATCCTGCTCTCTTAAGCCGGATGTTTTGTATAGAGGCTTTCCTTCCACGAAGAAAGCCCGGACCGAGTCAAATTTCGGCTTCTTCGCCTCCGCACGCAGTCGGTGCAGTGTATCAAACACCTCGCAATCTAAATAACGGGCACGAAGGCCTGATCCTTTGTTCTTTTGAGGAGCTTGCCCGGCAACACGGCAAAGCTCCATATACGTGTCGTAAGCTTCTCTTACGAGCATCAGGCCCGCAGGATCCACCAAATTTAAGCAATTACCGATATCAATGACCGCCCCAATAACCGCAGCCTCCTTAATTCTGCCGTGCTTTTGGGCCTCAAAAGCCCACTGCCAGGCACGGAAGGCGCTGTCTTCCCAAAAATATATTCCCTGACCTAGCCAGTGGTATTTTTTTTCGCGCGCGATCAGAAGTTCACGGCCTTCAACAGCCTGAACGGCGGTATGCTGATCACAACCATGAAATCCGATGACAATTGATTTCGATATCATCGCTACCGGGAATTAGCGCGATGGGAGGATTGTTTGATATCGGATGGCGAAATGCGAACAGTGGCAAGAAATCTCGTCGCACTTGCCTTGTCCACCATTACTCGTTGAGCGGCATTGCGAATTGATCGGACCTCTGCCTCAACTTGTTTATGTGTCATAACCGGTATAGTTGTCGTCATCAAATGCTCCTGATTAGTCAATGTATACTCCTCGGGGGAGCACATATCAAAGAAATATTCCGATCGCACTTAAAAATCATGGAAGACATTCCTTTTGCGAACGCAGTTGGGGAGAAGCTGTGGGACGTTGTTAGGGACATAGAAACAGAGCACGGGGGATTATATCCGATTATGTTGGAATTTGTTGGATTTTCGCCTGATCATTCCACGCATCCGGCACGTTCATCATCGCGCCGATTTCGATGAAAAAAACAAACCGGGCAGAGGGCGAGATTATTTCTGTGTCCCTACATGCTCCCGCGCTGGTGGCACCCTATTGGAATGTGGGGCGGCGTATCCGGCAGGATATTCTGGGAGAGAAGCGCGCGGAATACGGGGAGCAGATTGTCACCGCACTGGGGCGACAATTGGCGGCGGAGTTTGGGCGGGGGTTCGGAACACGGAACCTGTTCCGCATGGTCCGGTTTGCCGAGACTTTCCCTGATTTCAAGATTGTGTCAGCACTGATGACACAATTGAGTTGGACGCATTTCCTGCATATCATTCCGATGGACGATCCTCTCAAACGGGAGTTCTACGCCGAAATGTGTCGCCTCGAACGTTGGAGCACACGCACGCTGGAGCACAAGATCGGGCATTTTCTTTATGAACGAACGGCCGTCGCCAAGAAACCGGCCGCGCTTATCGAGCAGGATATCAAGTCGCTCCGCGATGAGGACAAACTCACCCCGGACCTGGTGTTCAAGGATCCGTATTTCCTGGATTTCCTCGGGCTGACGGATCGCCACATTGAGAAGGATGTTGAAGATGCCATCCTGCGGGAAATGGAAAACTTCATTCTGGAACTGGGGACAGGGTTCGCGTTCGTGGCGCGGCAGAAGCGGATTCAGGTGGACGACATGGATTACTACATGGACTTGCTGTTCTATAACCGCAAACTGCGGCGGCTGGTGGTTATTGATCTCAAACTGGGTAAATTCAAGGCTGCGTACAAGGGCCAGATGGAACTGTACCTGCGATGGCTGGAAAAGTACGAGGTTCAATCAGGCGAGGAGCCGCCTATCGGGTTGATTCTCTGCGCGGGAAAATCGGACGAACAGATCGAGTTGCTGCGACTCTCCGAGGGCGGGATCCGGGTTGAAACGTATCTGACCGGATTGCCGCCGAAAAAATTGCTGGAGGAACGCCTGCATGAAGCGGTACGGCGGGCTCGTGCGCGGCTGTTGCCTGCGGGAAAGACGGAGGAAGACTGATGCCGCGAACCGCCGGTAAACCCAAAGCGCGGACCGTTGACGGGAAACGAGAGTATTTCCGGCTTGAAAACCGCCTTGTGTTGGTGGCGTGGCTGAACAGTTTGTTCGGCTATGAGCACAACCGGGATATGCTGAAAGACTTGGCAGACGTTGGCGAGGGTGTGGATTCCACGGGGCGGAGTCACATCATTAGCCGCCTGCTCTCGCGCGCGGAGGAGACGGATGTGCTGCTGCTGGCGAATCTGCTGTCGTTCTACGAGCAGGCACGGTACTTCGGGGGGCATGGGGATGAACTGAAGCCCTATAATCTGGCAAACCCGCTTTGGCTGTTCATTGGGCGCAAGGTAGAGGCGATCTATACGGAGCATGGCAAGAAGCGCTCAGATGTACTGACGGTTGTGCAGTTCCTGCACCGCTTCCTGCAGAACGGGCAGGGCTGGTCGGTCCGGACGATCGAGAAGATTCTGAAGGGCGAAAGCGGCCTCAAGATGGAGAGCGGCGCCGATCTGTTCGCGAACGATCTCCGGACGCTCAAGGGGAGTCGGGTGAACGCAGCCGTTTTTTTCGCGGATATCGTGCGGCGTCTTTTCCGGGCGAGTACTCCGGCCGGACTTGAGATGAACAGCATTCGGAGCGCGGATGGCGAGCTGGGGTTGCGCGTACATGGTGCGAGCGCGTACTTCGGGCTGATCTACGTTGGCGACGCGACGGCCTTTCGCGGCCTGGTCGAGGAGCATGCGCCGGGCGTTGAGACGGGAGAGGAAGTGATCTCAGGGCCACTTTTTCCAACGGTGAATCGGATAGACTCCGATCTGCATATGTTGATTGGAGCGAAGAAATTCATCGAGGGGTGGGACAGTTGGCGGGTATCGAGCATGTGTCTGCTGAACGTGGGGCGTAGCGAGGGGTCTGAAATTATCCAGCTCTTCGGCAGGGGTGTGCGGTTGAAGGGTTTGAACGGGTCGTTGCGACGGAGCACAGCCATTCACGGGCGGGAGCATCCGAAGGACATCCGCATCCTGGAACGGCTGAATATCTTTGCCGTGCGGGCGGACTACATGTCTCAGTTCCGCGATTATCTGGAGCGTGAGGGCGTTGACACAGGCGGTATGATCGAACTGGAGCTGCCCTTGTGGAACCAGAAGAAGTTCTTGAACGAAGGGTTGTATGTGCCCCAATGGCCAAAGGAAAGCACGTTTCAGGACGGGGAGACCTGCGTATTGGCCGTGGACGAGAAGGCGGCGGTACGGCATGACATCTCTGCCAGGATCGAGACGATCGTGGGTAGCGGCGGCACGATACATGACGGCGGCACGGCCGGGGGTGTTGCCAGAACGATTCCCAGGGAGACGCTTGCCCTTCTGGATTGGCAGCAGATCCACAACGAGGTCGTGACGTATCACGAGACCGCCGGCTACCGGAACCTTCTGATTCCATCCGGAGCCGCGAGAGCGATTATGGACGCGCGCGATCCGGCGATGTACGCCCTTATTGCGCCGGTCGAAGTGTTTCGTCCAGATCGGTTCGAGGGCATTAAAGCGCTTGAGGCCGTGGTGGCCGAAGTGTTGAAGCGGTATATGGACAGTTACTACCGTCTCGCCCAACGGGGATGGGATGCCGCGCACTTGGAGTATCGAACGCTGACGGTCCGCGAATCAAACTTCGAGGACTACGCGGTGCGGGTTCCCAAATCCAATCCCGAGCTAGTGGAGAAAATCCGGAAGCTGATTGATGAACGGGTCAAGAGGCTCAGAGATGCTGTGCAGGAACTGCCGAATCTCTATTTTGATCGGCATATCTACCAGCCACTTCTGGTGCAGCCATCGGATGATATCTCGACATCGCCGCCTGGATTGAATGCCGGTGAGAAGCAGTTTGTGGAAGACCTGCGCCACTGCTGCTCGACGGAGAAGGACGGCGCGCTGAAAGGCAGGCAGATATTCCTTCTCAGGAACCTTGCCAGGGGAAAAGGCATCGGGTTTTTCGAAAGCGCTGGATTTTACCCGGACTTCATCGTGTGGGTAAAAAGCGATAAAACGCAACGGATTATATTCGTAGAGCCACACGGAATGATTCATGAGACAATGCCACAGGCAAATGAGAAGGTCGGACTGCACCGTAAGCTACAGGCCGATACAGGGACAGCCCTGAAGAATTTGCCAGGTGTGTCTGTGGACGCCTTCGTGGTATCGAGAACCCCGTACGACACGCTGCGGAAAAAATGGATTCACGATGACGGTTCGGCATGGAGCCGGAAAGAGTGTGCGACGGAACACGTCCTGTTCCCCGAACGCGACAGCAACTACGACTATATCGAGGAGATCCTCCGCACATCCGATGAACTTGGTTGATGGAGCACACGCATGAACGAGGCGAAGCGCCAAAATGCGTCCGACCACTTCCAGCACTTGACCAGAATGCTATAGGGCAATGGTATTGCCTGGACTTATCATTTCTGTTGCTTGTCGCCAGAGGACGATAGCGCCTTTTTTCAGGCCATCCGCGACGAGAACTGGTCTTGGAAGTCGCAATTGATGCAGTAACTTGAGTAGCTCTTTGTGGACATAGAATTTGTGCACGTGGGATTTATGTCCGATTATGTTGTGTGAGTTTATTCTATGTCTCTGCGTTCTCTCTCAAAGTCTTTTTTTGGCAAAAGCGCGACCGGTGGCTGTTTTTAAGTAACGCTCAAAATTCAGGGGCTGTTCCCGGTCTGTGAACTGGATCGCTGTCTTCAGCATCCATGGGCGATATTTCGAGGTGTGTGGATTGCCGCCGATGTTGTGATGATGTATCCGTCTCGGCAGGTTTTTGGTAAAGCCAGTGTAGAAGTGTCTTCCACACGCGCTACGCAAAATATAAACGGTATACGTTTCCATAGTGGCGTGCCGAGTCGTAGCTTTGAGCCCGCCTTCGTTACACTTCGGCGCGGCAGTCTTCGCTTTTCGCTGGCTCAAAGCGAAGACTGGTCGGGGCGGAGGGATTTGAACCCCCGACCTATAGCTCCCAAAGCTACCGCGCTACCAGACTGCGCTACGCCCCGCCATAAAAACGATCGGTAGCTTGCCTTATATCCCGGGCGGCGTCAATGGCGCATCGCTATATTCCCGCGACGTTTATTTAAGCGTTGCCCCGACTAAGGGTTTCCATTACCTTTTCTTCCGGCGATAAGGTTCCATAACGAAAGGGTGGTATGGGTAAAACGAAAACGGACGTGCATCGTTCGGCGTTGCGCAAAGCGCTCGATGCGTATTGGTTTCGAAATTTGCTGATCCTGCGGGCGCTGCTGCTGGTCTGGGCCGTGGCCGGATTGGGTTGCGGGGTCCTGTTTGCCGACCGATTAAACGAGTACCATTTCTTTAACACAGGGTATCCCCTCGGTTTCTGGTTCGCCCACCAAGGCAGCATTATTGTGTTTGTGCTTGTTATCCTTGTCTATTGCTTGTCCATGAATGCGCTGGACCGCAAACACCATCGCGAAATCGAAATAGCCCGCGACCAGGAACGCGCGGAGGACCCGTCATGAGCGTGACCGCATGGACGTATTTTTTTGTCGCAACCAGCTTCACACTATACCTTTCCATCGCATGGCTCAGTCGCGTACGCGATACGCGCGGGTTCTACGTGGCCGGGCGCGGAGTGCCTTCCGCCGCTAACGGCATGGCCACCGCGGCGGACTGGATGAGCGCGGCGTCGTTTATCTCCATGGCCGGCTTGATCTCGGCCATGGGCTACGCCGGCGGCGTGTATTTAATGGGCTGGACCGGTGGCTATGTCTTGCTCGCGCTGTTACTCGCGCCGTATTTGCGGAAATTCGGCCACTATACCGTGCCCGATTTTGTAGGCGACCGCTACGATTCCAACTGGGCCCGCCTGGTCGCGGTCATTTGCGCCATTTTCGTGAGCTTCACGTACGTGGCCGGACAAATGCGCGGCGTCGGCGTGGTGTTCAGTCGCTTTCTCGAAGTGGATATCAATGTCGGGGTCGTCATCGGCATGGCCATTGTTTTTATCTATGCCACGCTCGGCGGCATGAAAGGCATTACGTGGACGCAAGTAGCCCAGTATTGGGTGTTGATCACGGCTTTTCTTATTCCCGCGTTCGCTATTAGTTTTAAACTGACCGGGACTCCCCTACCGCAAGCAGGACTGGGCGGCGTCCTGCGCCCGGAAGTGGCAGGCGAGTCCGGGGTGTATTTGCTCGAAAAACTTAATGCCATCCAAAGCGATCTCGGCTTCAACCGGTACACCGACACGTTCACAGGCGCGTGGGATAAAGTAAATGTCTTTTGTGTCGCGCTGGCGTTGATGCTCGGGACGGCGGGCTTGCCGCACGTGATTGTGCGTTTCTACACCGTGAAATCCGTCAAAGCCGCCCGCTGGAGCGCGTTCTGGGCGTTGCTGTTTATCGCGTGCCTGTATTTGACCGCGCCTGCTGTCGCCGGTTTTGCGCGGTATTACATGATTGACAGCTTAAACGGAAAATCCGCCGAGGAATTGCCTTCATGGTTTGTAAACTGGGAGCGCACCAGCTTGATTTTATGGCTGGACGACGGGGACGGGTTGGTCCGGTATTCGGCACGTGAAGATAACGAAATATTCCGGGGCGGCCCGCTAACCGCAAGCGATCTGGGGCGTATACGCGTAGATCATCAATTGTGGATGGACTCCGAAGGCGCGCGCGGCGTAGACGGACGCGAGGTACTGCGCGCCCGCGGATTAAGCGGACCGGATAACGACATCATTGTGCTGGCCACGCCGGAAATGGCGGAGTTGGCAAACTGGATTATCGCGTTAATGGCCGCAGGCGGCCTTGCCGCTGCTTTGTCCACGGCCAGCGGGTTGTTGCTTGTTATTTCGTCCAGTGTCGCCCATGACTTGTATTACCGCGTCATCAACCCACAAGCCACCGAGAAAAACCGGCTGTTGGTCGGACGCAGCGTCATCGGCATCGCGGTGGTGGTTGCCGGTGTGTTTGGCATATATCCTCCCGGCTTTGTCAGTCAAGTTGTCGCGTTTGCGTTCGGACTGGCTGCGGCCAGCTTTTTCCCGACGATTGTGCTCGGCATTTTCAGTAAACGCGTAGGCACCTGGCCTGCGATTGCCGGGATGACCGCCGGCATCGGGTTCACGTCGTTCTATATTGTGGCGTGTGTGTTTTTTGGCATGCAACCCTGGACGTTCGGCGTGCTGGAACACGGAATTAATCCGCAAGGCATTGGCGTGCTGGGCATGCTGCTGAATTTTGCCGTGACTTTGGGCCTCACGCCGTTTTTCCCCGCGCCGCGCGAAGAAATTCAGGATATGATTGATTCCGTGCGCGAACCGGAAGGCGCCGGGCCGGCCACCGTTATCGAAGCATCCATGGATCATTAAACGCGCATACTTGATCCTGCCCGCAAGGTAAGGCTATAGTGCGTAAGCATGAGTGATTTTTCAACTTTCTGGCACGCGCACGGATTTTCGTGGTTTGTGCTCCCGGCCATCATTTTTCTAGCACGTATTGTGGACGTAAGCATTTCCACGTTGCGCCTGATGTTTCTGGCGCGCGGCGCGAAAATGCAAGCGGCGTTGACTGGTTTTTTCGAGGCGCTTCTTTGGATTATTATCGTAAGCCAGATCATCAAAAATCTGGATAATGTCATGTGTCTTATCGCGTACGCGGCTGGTTTTGCCGCTGGCACCATGGTAGGCATGAAAATTGAAGAACGACTTGCGTTGGGCAAAGTCGTCGTGCGTATTATTACCGCGAAACCGGCGGACGAGTTATTAGCGGCGTTGCATGAAGCCAAATATGGCGTGACCAGCTTGCCCGCGGAAGGAGCCAAAGGGCCGGTCAGACTTATTTTTATGGCCATTAAACGATCCGATCTCCCGCAAGTGATTGATTTAGTGCAAAAATTCAACCCCAAGGCATTTTACACTGTAGAAGACATCCGTTATGTTAGCGAAGGTGTATTCCCCGCCCCGTTGCCGGTATCCGCGTTCCGGTTTGCAGGCGTTTGGAACAGACGCGCACGTTAACCAGAAAAAACTTATGAAAAAATACGAAATACCATCAATGATTCTTGCCGCATGTTTCAGTCTTGCGCATGCGACGCACGCCGCCCCCAAGGTAACCGTGGATGAAGCGCATCACGACTTTGGGAGGGTGTCGTCACAGCAACCGGTTGAACATACCTTTGTCATAAAAAACGAAGGCACCGAGCCGCTGGAAATCCTGAAGTCACGTTCGTCCTGCGGCTGTACCGTTGCCGCGATTTCCCAACGAACCCTTGCGCCCGGCGAAACCAGCGAAATTACCGGCCGGTTTAATCCGGCTGGCCGACGCGGCAATCAGCGAAACGTCATCACCCTGGACACCAACGACCCGGAAACGCCCCGCGTGCAATTGGTTATGTCGGGGATTATCGAAGAATTGGTGCGCGTGGAACCCAACGGCTTGTTTATGGGCGCGATTGGCATGACCAACGCGATTGACCAAGCTGTGGATGTGTATTCCGAAGCGCATCCATTAACAATCACTTCGCTGGATGTACAGCCGCCTCTCGTCGAAGCCCGCGTGGAAGTAGTCGAGGAAAACAAACATCACCTCGTGCATATTACCGCGCCCGGCCCGTTTCCCGCCGGGGATCTACGCGCGCATGTGATTCTCAAAACGTCATCATCCGCCTATCCGCAAATTGTAATCCCGGTGTTTGCGCAAGTCGCAGGCGCCTTGATTACCGCGCCGAAAGAAATAGCTGTGCCTGCCGCCACCCCCACGCCGGTCACGCGGTACGTGATGGTGCGTCCCGGAACCGCCAAGGAATTTAATGTATTGGAAGTCATTCCGCCCGACGATCAAATGGACATTCAATTGCTCGCTTTACCGAACCATCAGGGTTATCGTATCCGTATTAATAACATCACCCCCGACGTAGCGGACCAGGGGGCGTTGCGTATTCGGACCGACAGAAACGAAATGACATGGATTGACGTGCCATTTCGCGTCATTCAATAACGAAGGAACCGGCATCATGATCAAACTACGTTTACTTTTATTAGGGCTGATAGCGGGCCTGCTCCCGATGCCCTATACCGTGGCCGCTGACGAGGAACCAGCGTCCGCACGTGTGGAAGAACCCGCTGCGGAGGAGGAGAAAGAGAAGGAAGAGGAAAAGGAGACGGAGGAACCTACAGAAGAAAAGCAGCCCGAGCCGGTGGAAAAACAAGACGCTCCGGCGGATCCCAGTCCCCTGCAACCGTTGATGGATTGGATGCTGATTCTTAGACAGCGCGGCGTGGATGTGGATTACGAAGAAGCGCGGCACGCGGCTTTGCATGCCTGGATCAAATCCGCCGACAGCAAAGCCGTGGTATGGACCGGGGAAATGGAAGCCGAAGAAGCGGCACGGCGCGAAGCGCGGGAAACCCCCATCGCGGAAGCGGAACTATGGCCGGGCCGCATTGCGTATCTTCATATAAACGGATTGTATCCCGGCGCGGGAGACGCCGTGGTCGCGGAAATCGAAGCGTGGGAGGACGAAGACTTGTCCGGCATGATCATGGATATCCGGGGCGCCGACGGGGAGGATTTGGATTCGGCCCGCGCCATTGCCGCTTTATTTAACGAAGAAGGCGATATGCTGTTTGCGTTCCGGGATCGCTACGATCAGGACATCAGCGTATTCTCCGCGCCCGCCGCAATCCGCCTTCCGTATCCTGTCATGATTCTGGTGGACGGCGATACGCGCGGCGCAGCGGAAGTGCTGGCGGCTTCCTTGCGCGGCATCGGAAGTGGCGTTATGCTAGTAGGTCAACCCACGCGCGGGGATTTGCTGGTGCGTGAAGTCGTGGAGCTGGATGCCGACGCCGGATTGCGCGTGTATCTGGCCACGCGCCGCTTGATTGCGCCGGACGGCAAAGCGTACACCGGCGCGCACGGCGTTACACCGAATGCGGTAGTCACGGCGACCGATTGGCAACCGGCCGAGCGCGAACCTTCGCGTCGTCAGGCGGCGCGCGAATTACGCGAGGAAGAAAAATTGCAACTCGAATTAAATAGTTATGCTCAAGGCGATGCGACCGTGCGGCGCGCGCTGGATATTCTGCTGGCGTTAAAAGCGCTACACGCGCATCCTGTGCGTGGAGGAAATTAACCGCATGGCGGATCCATCGGCTAAACATGTAATCACATTTGTTTGCACAGGCAATGTTTGCCGCAGTCCTATGGCGGAGTGCATATTTAAGCACCGCGTCGGCCCGGACGCGCCGTGGGAGGCTTGCTCGGCGGGGGTATACGCGCTGGACGGCTCTCCTCCAAGCCCGGCATCCGTGCAAGCGCTTGCGGATTGGAACATGGATTTATCCGCGCATCGCAGCCGTATGTTGACCCGCGAACTGGCGGACGCATCCTATTTGATTGTAGTAATGACATCCGGGCATAAACGCGATATTCTTGCGCAATGGCCTGATTTAGCCCCGAAAGTAAAATGTATCACGGAATTTGGCTTGGGCGGCCCTCCGGTGGATGTATCGGACCCGATTGGATTATCCTCGCATGTGTATCGCCGGACAAGAGACCAGATTGACGAAGCGCTGTCGGATTTGATTTTATATCTGGCTGACCGCGACTCATGGAGCGCAAGCGCGCAAAAGCAAAAAGGAACCACGATGAAAATAGCGATAGGCGCCGATCACGGCGGATACGAACTTAAAGAAAACGTCAAAACCCTGCTGATGGAAAAAGGCGTTCTGGTGGATGACCTCGGCACAGACGGAACCGATTCCGTGGATTATCCTGATTTCGGGAGCGAAGTAGCCCGGCGCGTATCGGAAGGCGACGTGGATCGCGGCATTCTTATTTGCACCACGGGTGTCGGCATGTCCATCATGGCCAATCGTTATCCCCGGGTGCGCGCGGGATTATGCACCACGGCGCGCATGGCGAAACTGGCGCGCACGCATAACAACATCAACGTGCTTGTGCTGGGTGGCTCGCTGGTGAACGAAGAAGAAGCGCTGGCCATCACCACGGAATTTCTTGAAACCGCGTTTGAGTCGGGCGGACGTCATGACCGGCGTTTAAGCAAAATCAATCGCATTTCCGCCTCCATGGACGAACCTGTCTCGGTGTATGACAGCGACCCGGACATCTACGCGGCGTTGCGCGCGGAATCCAAACGTCAGCGCGAAAACATCGAATTGATTGCGTCGGAAAATTATACCAGCCGCGCCGTGCGCGAAGCGCAGGGCTCGATCATGACCAACAAATACGCCGAAGGCTATCCCGGCAAGCGTTGGTATCACGGTTGCGAGCATGTAGATACCGCCGAACGTCTGGCGATTGAACGCGCGAAAGAATTGTTTGACGCGGAACACGCCAACGTCCAGCCACACAGCGGAAGTTCCGCCAACATGGCGGTCTATTTTGCGGTGCTGGAACCCGGCGACACGATCCTGGCGATGAGCCTGGCCCATGGCGGACACTTGACGCACGGGCATAAAGTTAATTTTTCGGGTCGCTTTTTTAATGTCGTGCAATACGGCGTGGATCAGGAATCTGAATTGATTCAATACGATGAAATCGAAAAATTGGCCGACGAACATAAACCGAAGTTGATTTGCGCGGGCGCCAGCGCTTATTCACGCCTTATTGATTTTAAACGATTACGCAAAATCGCGGATAGTGTCGGAGCGTATTTGATGGTGGATATGGCGCATATCGCGGGTCTTGTGGCGGCAGGGTGCCATCCCAGCCCCGTGCCTTACGCGGAATTTGTCACTACAACCACGCATAAGACGCTGCGCGGGCCGCGCGGAGGATTGATTTTGTGTCAGGAACGGTTTGCAGCCGATATTGACCGCTTGGTGTTCCCCGGCATTCAAGGCGGACCGTTGATGCATGTCATTGCCGCCAAAGCCGTGTGTTTCCACGAAGCGCTTCAGCCGGCATTTAAGACGTACGCGCAACAAGTAGTGCGCAACGCTCAAACGCTGGCCGGAGCCATGGAACAAGCGGGCTTACGTATTGTATCGGGAGGCACCGACAATCATTTAATGCTGGTGGATTTGACGCCTATTGACATGACCGGCAAAGATGCGGCGAACGCGCTGGATGAAGCGCGCATTACCGTGAATAAAAACGCGATTCCGTTCGACACCAAAAGCCCGTTTGTTACGTCCGGCATTCGGATCGGAACACCGGCGGTCACCACACGCGGCATGAAAGAAGCGGACATGCAAACCATCGCGGGTTTCATTCAAAGCGTATTGCAAAAACCGGACGACGCCAAACATCTGGCGCGCGTGCGGGACGAAGTCATCGCGCTGACCTCGGCGTTCCCGGTGCCCTGAAAAGGCTCCACCTCAACATGCAAAAACGACGCGGAGAGATTGAATCGAAACTCACCGAAGCGATGGTGAAGTTTGAGCGGGAGTTTATGGGGCGCGGCCCCACCGAAGCCCGCACGCACATCATTGAGGATATGGTTCTGGTGCGGTTGAAGGGCGTGCTTTCACGCGCCGAACACAACCTGATCAGCGAAGACCCCACCGGCCGGGGCCGGGATCTGATCAAGCAGAGCCGGACCGAGATGCTGGAGAGGGCAAAACCGATGCTGCGGGAATTGGTGGAGGAAGCCATCGGGCTAAAAGTGGTCAGCATGCATACGGACTTAAGCGTACATACGGGCGAGCGAATCATTCTATTTACACTCCATCAACGGTGGGCCGGTTGATTTTTTTCGATCGCGCTTGACAATTTTTTGTTCTCTCCGTATTTTCCGCAGAACGCTGAGTGACAGGTAGGAGCGATACACGCTCAAGCAGGTTGTCCAGAGTAATATATAGTCAGGCAAGTTCCCATCGAACCGTGCGGAGCGAGGGGAAAGTGAAGCTGAATTCATCCACGAATGAATTCGGCTTTTTTTGTGTTTAACGTAATGATGACAGGAGAAAAACGAGATGGAAAAAGATGATATTGGTTTTGAAATTCCGGAAGAACTACGCGAGGTGTTGCAGGCGGCGCCCAGCTACATCATCGGTAGGAACAAGGTTGACTTGCTGAATCTGGCCGTTCGTGATGCGGTGAACGGAGTGCATGAAGTGGCGTACGACGTGCCGGGCAAGGGGCGCTATGTGGAAGCGCACGTGTGCCGCGTAAAGAACGGGATTGCGGCCAACTACACGGAGACCTACATGCGCCGTCGTGATCCGGACTGCATGGTGATTGCCGACGATTACCCCACGGACAAGCCGCGCTACCATGAACGGTTTGGACACAGCTTCGACGATCTTCGCAAGGAAACATTTGAATGGTTGAAGACGCAGGAACTGGCCTTGTTCCCCTTCTTTGCCGGTGAGCCCGGAAAAGGAACCGACGCCCTCGTGGTCGCCCCGGCTAACGCAGGCTTTTTTGCGCTCGGACTGGCCCTGCTTCAGGGCATTCTGGATGCGGAGCAGATTCCGCACGACTTCCATCCGCGCGCGATCATTTATGTGGCCCCGGTGTTCCGTCATACGCATTTTGACGGCAAACAAATGGTGGTCCACGACCGTCGCGACGACCGTCACGAGTTGTTCAGCTACAACCTGTATCCCGGCCCGAGCGCCAAGAAAGGCATCTATGGCGTGCTGCTGGCCCTGGGCGAGCGGGAGAAATGGGTAACGGCCCACTGCTCGACCGTGCAGGTCATCACGCCTTACGAGAACAAAGTCACCATCATGCATGAAGGCGCAAGCGGCGGTGGCAAGAGCGAGATGCTGGAGCAGGTCCACCGCGAGAAAGATGGCGCGCTGTTGCTTGGGGAAAACCTCGAGTCCGGGGAAAAACGCTCGCTCGTCCTGCCGCGAAACTGCGATCTGCGCCCGGTCACGGACGATATGGCGTTGTGCCACCCCTCCTTGAGTCGTCGCGACGGACGCCTGGCGCTGATGGATGCCGAACAAGGCTGGTTCGTGCGGGTGAATCATATCACCCATTACGGCATCGATCCGCATTTGGAAGAAATGACCGTGCACCCGTCCGAGCCGCTGTTGTTCCTCAATATCGAAGCGAAGCCCGAGAGCACCGCGTTGATTTGGGAGCATATCCAGGACGAGCCGGGCAAGCCCTGTCCCAATCCGCGCGTGATTGTGCCACGCAAGGCTGTGCCGGGCATCATCAATGGCGCCGTATCGGTAGATATCCGTAGTTTTGGCGTTCGCACGCCGCCTTGTACGCGCGAGAACCCGTCCTACGGCATCATAGGTATCTTCCATTTGTTGCCACCTGCGCTGGCATGGTTGTGGCGATTGGTGGCCCCGCGCGGTCATGCGAATCCAAGCATCGTGCAGACGGAAGGCATGAGTTCCGAGGGTGTCGGATCCTATTGGCCGTTTGCAACGGGACGCAAGGTGGATCAGGCCAACTTGCTGCTGAAGCAAGTTCTAGAAACCCCGAAGGTCCGCTACATCCTGTGCCCGAACCAGCACATCGGTGTCTGGAAGACCGGTTTTATGCCGCAGTGGATTGCGCGTGAGTATCTGGCCCGGCGGGGCGGTGCCCGCTTCAGTCATGATCTGGTCACTCCCGCCCGTTGCCCGCTACTGGGCTACGCGCTGCGGAGCATCACCGTGGAAGGCCAGACGCTGCCGGGCATCCTGCTGCGCGTGGAAACGCAGAAGGAAGTCGGGCCGGACGCCTACGATCTGGGTGCCGTGATGCTGAGCAACTTCTTCCATGAACAACTGGAAGACTTCCTGCATCCGGAATTGCATCCGCTAGGACGCGAAATCATCGAAGGCTGCCTCGGCGGCTGTGATGTGACCGCCTACGAAAAGTTCATCCCGCACCCGTTCATTGATGCGGAGGAATTGGCGGCCGAGTAAGTATCGTTTCCATCCGTGACAGGCCGTTCAAAAAAGGCGGCCTGTCACGGACATGGGACTTGCAGCGTTAAAGAGCACAAAGGGACATAGAATCTTCGGTTTTGGGTTTATGCCCGATCGTGTTTGATTTTGTGGGATTTGCTAAATCTTCGCCATTGTCAAATGCATTAATTTTATTATAACGCATTCATTGTGAATGCATTACTTATAAATCACACCTATTTCTATGACCCCATTCCCCTCTTGGTCCGTGTGGGTATTACAATGCTACCGTAAAGCATCCCGCGCATACAGCACTTGATATGTCAGTGCAGGAATGCGCTGCCGATTGCCTTCGAGCAGATTATCAAACTGTTGATCGCCAAGTATATTCCGCATTGCCCATGCAGCACTTGAGATTCTTAAATGATCTTTAACAGGATCAAGTGTCAATATGTGTTCAAATAGCGGAGGCACGACAGTCTCCCCCATATCAATCAGTGCATAAGATGCGGGGAAAGAGCCGGAACTTTTGTCTACGAAATCCAACTCGTGAACAACAGTTGCAAAGGCATTGGTTCCGCCAATTCGCCCCAACAGTCGGATCGCTGTTGCCTTTTGCCGGTGAGCATCTAAATCTCCGCCGTCAATATTTTTCAGGGCAACGGTCCGCAGGTATTCCAACGGATCATTGCTTGCTCGGAAATTTGCAAGCACTACCTCATGTGTATGAATACCTTCAATATTTATTTTCTGAACTACGGATGTATGGTTATCCATTGCGGATAGAACCGTGCAATTCAGCAAGAACGAAACCAACACAATAATCCATTTCTCCTATATTCCTGGAGGCGAACTTCCAGTGCCTATGGTAATATGACCAGATCCAATCGAGTTTCCTGAGGTTTTTCTGCGAAAATTGCCATTCCCACCCATTTCGATCCAAACAGATGTACCACAATTTCTATGTCCCCATTCTACCCTTTTATATATATGATCTAAGTATGACGGGACTATATCCTGTGTGCGTTCGTCGGGAGGGTCGGGAGTGCCCGGGGGCAAATATGCTCCATATCGACCCCATGCCCCAGAGCTTGGTTTAATCCATGCACACTTCTCTTGAGTGCGGACAAATCGGTACTCAACAGTACCTTGACGATTGCTGTATGCACTTGGCGATATTGTAGCTCTGACAAGAATGCCATTTCTGAAATGATATGCTCCGTGTTCTGGGCTGACGTAGACACCATCAGATCCATATTCAAAAGGTTCAGTGTCCGGCATAGAAGAGGGGTCCAAATGCGTGTCATTATTTTCTTTCATATCCAATTCCTGCGGAACGAAGAAACAGCATTTGAAGCACGTCCCGATCAATTATGTCCGCTATGCTATACAAATAGCCAAAATATTCTTCACTTCCAAGAATGGCCTCCAAAGCCAATCCCGCATGAAAGATCGAATTCATGTTATTTGTATTACTTGCTTTCTGGACATAGGTTTTCAAGGACGGTACCACTGATCTACCTTTTTCAGTCAAGGCGGCGATAGCAGGAGCGTCACCTGTCTGAGGATTCGTGTATGAGAGCAATTGTATCAATATATTTACATGATTCGTCCCCGGAGCTTGACCGAGAATGCTTATAGCAGCATCTTTCTCACGATAATCATTCAAGCAAACCCCATGATCTGATGTGGATATTTCACGCAGCGCAACAGACTCTATATCACTATACTCCTCCTTTGATAATCCTTCTTTAACGTGCTCTTTTCCGTGCGACTGTGCTGTTAACGAAGCAGTCAAGAGTGTGCTCAATAAAAGCCATCTAATCTGATGATAGATATTCATATGCATAATCTTTCTCAACATTATTAAGGTGGATATGGTTCATTGCCTGAGTCTATGAGAATATGGCCATAGCCGAGGAAATTGCCAGACGCGGAACGGAGCCAATCATTATATGGCGAATCTCTGCGGATAACCCACACACTGGAGTGCCATGATATTGTGTCCGAAATGATGGTCCAGTCCATATCCAGAATTTTTACTTCGATGTGCTGAACGAAGTTTTGACGAATGACGTATTCATCAATGTTTGAAACACCGAAAAGATTTTTTACTCCAGGGGCATCAATAGCATAAATATAGGAATTCGTGGATGGCTCAATATCCTGAGAAACATCACTTGGACCATCATTTGTGTATGGAGCGATATAAGAACCTACAATGGACCACGTATTAGTGACTTTTCGCCATGAGCATTTTTCCATTCGTCTAACAAATCGATATTCTATGCTATTATTTCGAGTGCCAACACCTAAGGGGTCTATGGATCCTCTGACTAATATTCCATTCTGGAAGGTGTATATCCTTCCCGCAGGCGAATTCGTCACAAATACCCCTGAAAAACCATATTCAAAAGGTTCCGTGTCAGGCATATTATGTGGGTCCAAATTCGTGTCATCAGGCGTCCCCGGGGGATCACTTGTAATCAACTGATCTATCTCCGCCCATATGACCCACGCGACGGCTTCACGAACCGAATGGCCGCCGACGGAGACGCTCACATCGGCTTTGGTGCTATTCGCTCTAGAAATCGTTGCTTTTGTTGAGTCGCCCGTGTCTTGCGTTGCCCCCTGCCAGCTAATCATCTCCAAAATATCCGGCGTATCTGTCTCAACATTCACCCGCAAGACGACGTTGCCCATTCCTTTCACCGTGACAAACTGCTGCACACCTTGCTCCTCGTTCAACTCGAAAGTGTCTTCATCAGACTCATCCACTTCGATTACCACGGAGAGTGTGCTGATCGTCATATCTCCATTTCCCATCTGCTCCGTGGGAGGATCGAGGACATAAGTATGGTCGGGAAGCGTGCCGATGCTGGACGTGGCGTCGTGCTCGGGGTTTCCGATATAGACTGTGCCGCCGGTGCCAACGAAGTTCACACGCCGCGCGGCCACGACTTGATTACTGGCGTTAGGATTCGTAGCGGCATGAGGAACAAATGACTCAAACCATGTCAGACTGTAGACCTGTCCAGTCTCCGTATTGGGAACCACGAACCGATATGCTGATTCGCGTAGGTTGAACGCAATCTGATTCTCCGATAGCCAGCGGTCGGGATACGTGTCGAACCACCACTCGTTGGTCCACATGTCCAATGGGTAACACGGGTCGCCCGTCACAGAGCGCAGAACCCCATTCCCCCACGAAAGTTGAGGCCAAGGGTGCGATGTTCCCAGCACAGCAAGGTCCGCTTCGCCATGCGATACGAGTTGCTCCGTCGTATATTCATCAAAGAGTTGATAGCGGTAATCCCACGTCCAAATGTAGGCTGAGCTATTCGTGTCCGTTTCCGCCCAACGGCGCTCGGTCATATTCGTCGCGGACGGCCAGTCAATGAAGTTGTACTGGTTGTAAAATCCATAAAGGCCAGCCCAGGAAGGACCAATATCCCAATAGCCCACCCCGCAAAAATCGTTGGTTGTCGTTTTCGAACCCGCGCCCCAATCCCATGATTCAAAGAGAAGCGACGTTGCGTGATTGTTGGTCCAGCTCACCGTTTCATCCCAGAGCCTGTTTACGGCATTGGAAATGCTATGCGTAGTATCGCCGCCCGCACTTCCGCTAATGGATTGATCTTCCGTAGCAACGGTCAAGTCAAGCCCCCACCCCTCATTCCAAATCCAGCCACTATGCCAGTCTTTACGGATGATCTAGTATACAGTAGTCGGGTGTAATATACTGGAGGATTCGTCTGAATGAAAGCGGGCCATTGCGTGAATTTATTGCGCTCCGCTGTGCGGTGCTTGTACGAAACGGTTACCTGAGACGGACTCAAAGCGTGAATGTCATAAGACTCATTCGGATTTAAGCCCAGCATGATCGCTTCACTGTCTGTAAGGCCGTCGCCTGATGTATCGGGGTTGTTGGGGTTTGTGCCATGTTCATATTCTTGGAGATTCGTCAACCCATCCCCATCATCATCGGCTTCGGCATCCGCGCCCGTGGCGGACCCAAAATGCTGCATCTCCCACCAATCCGGGATACCGTCTTCGTCGGTGTCCAAGCCAAGCTCCAAGTTTATTCCGGTCACCCGGTTGCTGACGGACATCGGATCGGCGGAATGTTGCCCGGCGACGGCGGTATGCAAAAACGTACCCGATCCGTCTTCATCTATAAATGCCCGGATGTAATACGATCCGGCAGACATGCCGGTCAGCGTGTAGGGCACCGGAAATTCAATAGACACAGGATCGCCCGTGGGGGATGCGCTTTGCATTAACGGGATGGCCATGCTGTAGGCCAAGTCCCAGCTATCCGGCTCTTCTACCGCCAATATCCGCACATATTCGCCGGTCACGCTGCCTGTGTAGTAAATATGTCCCGATAGGCTGGGCATGTCGTTTAACGCGAAGTCCAGTCCGGTCATGTTGTTGGTCGGTGCGACCGGACCACCATGCGGCAGTGAGGGCTTGGAAGGTTTTGTGGTGGGTATTGGTCCAAATCAGTGCGTTTGTGCCCGAAGTTTCCAATCCTTCCACGATCAGTTGCCAGACGCCGCCATCGGAAACAAGGTCCCCGGTCACAAACAGGTCAATGCGATTGGTGAAATCCTCTTCCGGCCAGCGTATCTCCACCAGCATCTGGCCGCTTTGCCATTGTAGATGATGGATGCGAAGGTTTTCTTCTTCGCCCATCAGCATCATGAACCCGCCGGGTTCCTGCTCCAGCGATTGTTGGGTCAACAGGTAGGCTTCTACTTGCTGCTTGGCATACAGGTAATATTCCACGTTTTCTTCCGCCAGAAGGATGGTTTCGATGCTGATTCGGTCGGGGGACATACCGGGCGGGAAGAAGGTTGGGAAAGAAGAAGGCATCGGCCATTCGATCACGTGTTCCGGTTGGGATTTGGAGCGGATTTGGATAACACGTCGTTTAAGGTCGGTGTTCAAGACGGCGCGATGCACAGGGGCGCTGTATACATCCTCGGTATCGAGGTGGGCGGTAATGGTTTTGAACGCCTCGGCGCTTACGGGAATGACGAGGGGCGCGCCTTGCTGTCCGCGCAGTTCGCTGAAGGGCGGCATGATGAGATTAAAGAGGGCGAGTTGGTCATGGAGGAAGTAGTCTTCGATCCATTCGGACGGATCGTCCGCGTGCAGGGCCATCAGATCGGAATAAGCATGTTCGTCAAGCGGGGATACGTAAGATTCGCGGGAGACAGCCCACACGCCAAGCAGTCCAAAAGAAAACGCAATCAACCAACCACGGGCTGAACGGAAATAGGCGGTCATAGACGGGCTACACTCCTTTCTTGCGAGGGTAGCATTGCTCTATGGAAGAGCGTTGTCCAGCGGGAAAAGAGGAGAAGCGGAAATTCAGGGATTCTCTGATAATTAGGGGGATCTCGACGCGGTATTTGGGAGGCACGTTGGACCCCACGAGGGGCGTTGCCCACGCCGTCTTACCTTAGTCCATTGAGACGAATCAGGACACGTTCTTCAAATAAAATCAGGGCGGCCAGAAACATGTACCCCCCGTTGCGAAGGACGTTTCCCCAGCCAATCGTATCTTCGCCGCCCGCTGAAAAACACCCGCAGGCAATGTCGAGACCGCGAATGATGTTAAAAGCCACGGCCACGTTAAAGACCGCCAGCATGAGAAACATTAAGAGCGCGGCGCTGTCTTTGAAACGGGATGAAGCAATGATCATTACGCCAGCCACAGCTTCGATCCACGGCAGCGTAATCGCCACCGGGTTAATTAGCGCGTCAGGCAGGATTTGATAATAATACAGCGACTGTGCAAAAGCAGCGGGAAACAGTATTTTATGACTGCTTGCAATCAGGAAGACCAGTCCCAGCAACACTCTGCATGCCGCGATGATATAGGCTGGATTCATGGCGTTTTCTCCTCCCGCCATGCTTCCATGCCGCCGATGAATACCGCGACATTGGTGTAGCCTTGATCGCGCAAAAAGCGCGCCAACGACAACGCGTCTTCGCACGCGTTTCCGGAACAATACGTGATCAACGGCTGCTCCGGCACGAGCATTAATTGCACCTCCGGGAATACCTCGGCGACCTCTTTAAACGGCAACGAAAGCGCGCCGGGCACATGTCCTTCATCGTATTCCGATAAAGCCCGCGCATCGAGCAGTTGATGCCAACCGTCTTCGGCGACCTCGCGCACTTCCCCCGCCGCCAGCACCGGAAACCCTTCCTGCTGCGCTTTGACCATCAACGATTGGCTCCACGCTTCATACCACGGAATACCGTGCGCAGGCCGCAAGGCATTAAACAGCGCGCCCGTAAGCATCCCTACCAGCACAAGAAACAGCGTGCGGGTAAAAAGATTGCCAGGTTTTGAAAATCGGTTCGTCATGACTTCCTTGTTTAAACGACTTGCTATCAGTATACAGCATAATGAAAAACTTGTTATAGCAGTTACCACTACGTTCGGACCATGCTCAAGGCAACACAGAGGGAGGGTACCTTCCAGACCGATCATGCGCAATACGTTCTGGAGGGACGCGCTCTGTCGCGTCCGAAGCGATTGGGCCGAGACGTAGGGGATACAAAGCGTTCGCCACATCAATCAAAGGAGTCTACAGCATGTCTATAGAAGAAGGAAAAAAAGCGCCTGCGTTTACGTTGGAAGGAAGCGACGGGAAAAAACATAGCCTGAAAGATTACGCAGGCCAAACCGTTGTGCTTTATTTTTATCCGAAAGACGATACGCCCGGTTGCACGAAAGAAGCGTGCGGATTCCGGGATTTAAACAAAGACATTATGAAAAAAGGTGTGGTGATTCTGGGCGTAAGCCGTGACGATACCGCGTCCCACAAAAAATTTATTGCGAAATACAACCTGCCGTTTGTGTTGCTGTCGGATCCCGAAGGGGCTGTGATGGAAAAGTACGGCGCGTACGGCAAAAAAATGATGTACGGCAAAGAAGTGGTAGGCGTAATCCGGTCCACGGTCATTATCGGACCGGACGGCAAGATTCTAAAACGCTGGGCTAAAGTGCCCAAAGCCGAAACGCATCCCGAACACGTGCTTGCGGCTTTGTAAATTTGTGTGCCGCGCGACCTTACACCAAACCTAAAAAACGAATTTGTGCATATTCGATAGTAGGGCGGGCTGGCCCAGCCCGCCGTAATGGCATTTGGGGACATTATTCCACAGACACGCGTTGGCGTAGTTGCTTTTTCTGGCCTTGCCGGTTTTTCTCGTCCAGCATGCGCGCTTTCTGTTTGCGGGAACGCCGGCGTTTTTGACGTCGAATTTTTTCGCGCGCTTGTTCGCGCGCGCTGGCTTCCCCTTCCCGCTCGGCTTCAAGCTGATCGCACAATTCGCGGCGCGCGAGAAAGCGGTTCATAGCTTGGGATCGTTCGCGCTGGCATTTGATTTCCTTGCCGGTGGGAATATGACGGATATACACACAGGACGAGGTTTTATTGACTTTCTGTCCGCCTTTCCCGGAGCCTTTAATAAAACGCTCCTCGAGATCCGCATCACGAATCCCGAGGAGCTCCATTCTACGATCCAACGCCGCTTGCTTTTCCTGGCTTATATTAAACAGGGGGCCCACGGCATTTCGTCCAGCCTTACCGCCTGCTCATGAAAAGCTGCAGCACATACCAGAACATCATGGCAATAGACGCAAACAACGCCAACGCCGCCGCCACATGCCGGTCTTCCGGATAATGGCGCAGGATATTGCTGGTATCGTACAGAATCGCGCAGCCGGCCAGAAAAACCATGCCCACCGAGAACCAGGTGCCCAGTTGGAAACCAAAGATCACGCCAAACACAATCGCCAGCAACGCGCCGACAAACGCCCAGCGCAGGAAAGCTCCTAAAAAAGAGAAATCCTTTTTGCTTACCCAAGCCACGGCGGTTAAACCGGCAAAGCCAGCCAGCGTAACCCACGCCGCGCTGGTGATCGCGCCCGGGGCGTAGGCGTTGGCGATGTACAAAAGCGGAACGAAAATAATCGCTTCCGCCAGGACAAATCCACCCAACGCCAGATATTGCGCAGGCAACGACGCCGAACGCGCGGCGGTATGCGTCGCCAGCCACCCCACGATCATAAACGCGCCCAGCACAAACAACCAGTTGACGCTAAGCATCGCGCCGGCAATGCGCTCGGCCATGCCGGACTGGAACAGCGCGATTTGAATTCCGGTAAACGCAAGCACCGCGCCGAAGACGTGGTTGTACGTCCGCATGATAAACGCCGAACGCGTGCGCGCGGCGGATTCCGGGTACGCAAATGAGCCTGAAACAGTATCAAACGCATCACGCATAGGAGATTCCTTTATTTAGCTTGCGCGTAAAGCTCAGCGACTTTTTTCCAATTCACTACATTCCACCAAGCCGCAATATAATCCGGGCGACGGTTCTGGTAGTTCAAATAATACGCATGTTCCCAGACATCGCATCCGAGAATAGGGGCGCCTTCCACATCCACCACACCTTTCATGGTGGGGTTGTCCTGATTCGGCGTAGAAGTCACAGCCAGTTTGCCGTCTGCTTTCACCACAAGCCAGGCCCAACCGGATCCAAAACGCGTGGCGCCCGCTTTGGCAAAAGCGTCTTTGAACGCATCAAATCCGCCGAGTTCCGCGTCTATCGCTGCGGCCAATTCGCCTTCCGGCGCGCCGCCTGCGTTGGGGCCCATGATCTCCCAGAACATGCTGTGGTTGACATGTCCGCCGCCGTTGTTCCGCACAGCCGTGCGAATATCTTCAGGCACCGCCGACAAATCCGCGATCAAATCGGCCGCGCTTTTGTCCTGCAACTCCGGATGTTTTTCCAGCGCGGCATCCAGATTTTTGATGTAAGTGGCATGATGTTTGCCGTGATGAATGTCCATGGTGCGCGCGTCCACATGGGGTTCCAGCGCATCTTTGGCATAAGTTAATTCAGGTAATGTATGAGCCATAAGATTAATCCTCCTGCTAGTGTTTTACTTAATTTTACGATTGCTCGTAACGTCTTATTACTATACCGATGTTTTTACGCTTGTCCAGCCTGTAACGGAACAGGTACACCATATACATGCAAACAACAGCATCCATCACAACAAACCTGGCTGTCTTGTGCGGTTTCATTGGCTGGCTATCGGCGCAAGGCTTAAAATTTATTTTCAGCATCATGGAAACCCATAAAGTGGACTTCACGGTGTTTGTCAGCACGGGAGGCATGCCCAGCTCCCATTCCTCGCTCGTCAGCGCGCTGACGACGTCGGTCGGCTTAACGGAGGGATTCGACAGCCCGTTGTTTGCGGTGGCGCTTGGCCTTGCGTTAATTGTCATGTTCGACGCGCAAAGTTTCCGGCGCGCGGCGGGCCAGCAAGCCCGGTTGTTAAATCAAATCGTGGACGAGTTTTTCAAAGAACATCATTTCCCGGAAAAAAAACTCGGGGAATTGCTTGGTCATACGCGCTTCGAGGTGCTGCTTGGCATGTTGCTGGGCGTGCTGGTCGCGTTGCTGGTGCATCACATCGCCGGGTAAATAGCGGCTTCGCCCTTTATTTATAGTGTCCTCCCCGCATTTTATGATTGCGTTTTTTGGCGCGCGCATTATTTTCGCAGACAGCATGAACGTGTGGCGGGGTTAAATTGGGCTCCCGCCCGGTAGCAAACGGTACGTAGCAAGGAGTAAACATATGGCCAAGGCCAAAACCAAAACACAAATTGTCTCTGATCTGGCAGTCGCCGGTGACGTGACCAAAAAACAGGCTCAAGCGATTCTGGAGAACCTCGTCGCGCAAGCCTACAAAGGCGCCAAAGACGGATTCACCATTCCGGGTCTGGGCAAACTCGTCGTGGTGAAACGCAAAGCGCGCATGGGCCGCAATCCTGCGACCGGCGCCACCATTAAGATCCCGGCGAAGAAAGTGCTGAAATTCCGTATCGCGAAAGCCGCTAAAGACGCGATCTTGTAAGTGCGAACGGTTTCGTTCATGAATATCGCGGTCCTCCCGTGGAGGGCCGCGATTTCTTTTCTGGCATGAACGCGTGGCGTGCCGTATGGTGAAAGCGTTATGGAAGATCATCGTATTAGTGAATTGCTGGCCGGGGCCCGGCGCCCTTTGTTGTCGTATGAATTTTTTCCACCTAAAGACGATGCCGGTATGCGTACGCTGGAAAAAGTAGCCGAAGACTTGCAACCCACCAAACCGGATTTTGTATCGGTTACGTATGGCGCAGGCGGCTCCACGCAATCGCGCACGCTTGATATCTGCTCACGCTTGCGACAAATCGGATACGGCCCTGTCATGCATCACTTGACGTGCGTAGGCTCCAGCAAAGATGAACTGGGCGTCATTGTGGATCGCATCTACGAGGCCGGCCTGCGCAACATCATGGCGTTGCGCGGCGATCCTCCGCGCGGGGAAACCGTATTCCGCGCCACATTCCAAGGACTGGCGCATGCCAATGATTTGGTGTCCTACATTCGGAAACGCCATCCGGATTTATGCTGCGGCGTAGCGGGCTATCCCGAAACACATCAGGAAGCGTTGTCGCCGGAATCCGACATTTTGTATTTAAAAAATAAAACCCAGGCTGGCGGATCCTTTGTAGTGACGCAGTTATTTTACGACAACGAAGTTTTTTATAAATTTATACGCACCTGCAGCGAATGGGGTATTCGCGCCCCTATCATTCCCGGCCTGCTTCCTCCTGTTTCACTAAAACAAATGCAACGCATGACCTCTATGTGCAAAGCATCCCTGCCCCCGGCGCTGTTGTCGGCCATGGAGAAAGCCGGGGACAACACCGAGGAGGCGGAATACGTCGGTCTGGAATGGACCGTGAACCAAATTAAGGACTTGCTGGCGCACGGCGTGCCCGGCGTGCATTTATATATTCTTAATCGCTCGAAAGTAGCGCTGGCGCCCGCATTAAAAGCGTGTTTTAACCCATGAGCCGCGACGACGACCATACGGTAATTGAACCGGAAGTGCTTCCCCCTGAACCGGAGTTCATGCCGCCGCGCGGAAAACGGCGGGGACCGGACTGGCCCACACTCTGGAACGCGTTGGTGTCAGGTTTGCTGATTGACGTCGTGGATTTGGCGACATTAAATCCTGCCACGCCTTATTTGGGTTTGGGACTGGGCGCGCTGGCCGGCTGGTACATTTGTCGCAATTTAAACGTGCCCAAACCCGCGCGGATTTGGTGGATTGCAGGCTCGGCCTTATACTGCGCCGTACCTCGCACGCATTTTTTCCCGCTCGCCACGATTTTGATTGTGATGCGGGCGGCACGGCATATTAAATGGCGGAATAACTAGGAGCCGATCATGGACGTTGAAGTATTTGCTTTGTGTGATGCCGCCACCGATTCCGGTGGCAAACTAAATATCCTCGGTGCATTTGATCGCATTAACGGACGTCAATTTCCATTGACGCATCCGCATTGCGCCATTGCGTTGCGTGTGCGTTTTGACCGCATCGAAGAAGGGGCGCACCGCGTCAAAATGAATGTGGTAGACGAAGACGGGCAAGCGATTGTGCCGGGGCTTGACGGGAATATTGCCATTACGTTTCCCGGCGACGTTCATTCCGTGTGCGCTAATGTCGTATTAAACATTAACGGGCTTAAATTTCAGAAGCCCGGCCAGTATTCCATTGATCTTGCCATGGACGGTCGGCACGAGAAATCGCTTCCGATAAACGTCGTGGAGATTCCCATGAATGCCGCGCCGCCGGGCGCGCCACCGGAAGCGTAACGCATTTATGAAATTCTTCCGACAATGCAGAAAAGGGTTAAGCGCATGGCGCGGCTTGCATGAATCGGATTTGGCGTCCGATCCTTTCACGCAATTTACAGCCTGGTACAACGACGCGCAGAAACTCGGACTGGCCTACCCCAACGCTATGGCTCTTTCCACCGCCACCGCCGATGGCAAACCGTCGGTGCGCATGGTGTTGTTAAAAGACTACGACACGCGTGGTTTTACGTTTTTCACCAATTACGAAAGTCGCAAAGGACAGGAACTCAAAGAAAACGCGTACGTCGCGCTGTTGTTTTACTGGGAGCCGCTGGAACGCCAGGTCCGCATCGAAGGACGCATCGAAAAAACAAGCGAAGAAGAATCGTTGGCGTATTTCAAATCGCGGCCGCGCGGCAGCCGCATTGGAGCCTGGGCGTCTGCGCAAAGCAGGCCTATCGCCAGTCGCGAGGCGCTTGAAGCGCGTGTAAAGGAATTCGACTCGCAATACCCTGGCGATGACATTCCCCTGCCCCCGTATTGGGGCGGATTCCGTTGCGCGCCCGATTCTATCGAGTTCTGGCAAGGCCGCATCAACCGCTTGCACGATCGTTTGTGTTATCAGCGCTCACCGCAAGGATGGCATATTCAACGACTCTCACCTTAAACCCTAAAATATTAAACACGAAAGGACTGTCATGAAATTTCCTGAAAAATTTATATGGGGCGCCGCAGCTTCATCGTATCAAATTGAAGGGTCTACGCAAGGCGTGGACGGATGCGGGGAATCGGTGTGGGATGAATGTTGCAAACGCCGGGGCTTTGTCAAAGAAGGCGATACGGGGTTTGTGGCGTGCGATCATTACAACCGGTATCGCGACGATGTGGCGCTGATGAAAGAAATCGGCTTACAAGCCTACCGCTTTTCTATCATGTGGCCTCGTGTGCTGCCGGAAGGCACCGGCGCCGTCAACGAGAAAGGATTGTCGTTTTACGATCGCTTGGTGGACGAATTATTAAACGCAGGCATCACCCCGTGGCCCACGTTGTTCCACTGGGATTATCCACTGGCGCTTTTCCGGCGTGGCGGGTGGTTGCATAACGATTCGCCTTTGTGGTTCGAGGAATACACGCGCGTAATCGTAGACCGGTTGTCGGATCGCGTGCAATATTGGCTTACCTTGAACGAGCCGACTTGTTTTATCGGCATGGGTCACCACGAAGGAATTCATGCGCCGGCATTAACGTACAGCGACCAGGAAGTATCGCGCGCTTGGCATCATGCCTTGCTGGCGCACGGGCGCGCGGTGCGCGTCATCCGCGAATCCTCGCGGAAACCCGGGCCGCTGGTAGGCGCCGCGCCTTGTTTCCGCACCACCATTCCTGCCACGGATAGCCCGGCAGACATCGAAGCGGCCCGCCAAAGTTTGTTCAGCATACCCAACCGCCGTGTCGGATATGCGACGTGGAATCTGGATCCATGCATGGGGCGGGGTTATCCCGAGGACGGGCTCGCGGTATGGGGCGATGCAGCTCCCGTGGTGCGTGAAGGCGACATGGAATTAATCGCGCAGAAACTCGATTTTCTTGGCGTGAATGTTTATTCATCGGACACCGTGCGTGCCGGGAAAGATGGCAAACCGGAAACCGTGCCGTATCCGACACATCATCCTCGCACGCAGCTTGGATGGCCCGTCACGCCAAGCGGTTTGCGTTGGACCAGCAAGTTCCTGTACGAACGGTACAAGCTTCCGGTGCTTATCACGGAAAACGGTTTGTCCCTGACCGACTGGGTGGCGGAAGACGGCCACGTACACGATGCGGCCCGCATTGATTTCTTAACGCGGTATCTGCGGGGACTGCACAAATCTATCAATGAAGGCGTGCCGGTGCTGGGGTATTTTCACTGGTCAAGCATGGACAATTTTGAATGGGTCGAGGGGTATACGCCACGGTTCGGCATGATCCACGTGGATTACAAGACGCAAAAACGCACGCTTAAAGATTCCGCGCGGTGGTATAGCAAAGTGATCCAAGCCAATGCATTGCCGGAGGCGTCTTAAACCGAAACGGCAGACTGCGACACGATGGATCTCACGCAACGCATCAAAGACAAGGCCATGGAGCTTGGCTTTGACGTAGCAGGCGTTGCTCAAGCAGGTCGCGCGCGGCATGCGGATGCGTTCCAGAATTGGCTGAAACGCGGGCATCACGCCGACATGGCGTGGCTCGCCCGCGATCCGATCCGGCGCGAAGACCCGCGCCACGTATTGCCGGGCGCGCGGGCGCTGGTCATGGTGGCGTTCCGGTATTTCATGGAAAATCCGCCCGACTCCATCTGGAACGATCCCTCGCGCGGTCGCGTGGCCCGCTATGCCTGGGGACGCGATTATCATGACGAATTGCTCCCGCTATTAATGCAACTTGCCGCGTTCATTAATCAGGAAGCGCCCGGCGCTCGATGCCGTGCCTACGTGGATACCGGTCCGGTGTTGGAACGCACGTGGGCCGCCGAAGCGGGACTGGGCTTTATCGGTAAACATTCCCTGCTGATTCATCCGGAGCACGGTTCCTATTTGTTTATTGGAGGCCTTCTAACCACCGCGGAGCTGACCCCGGACGAACCGGCGTCAGATGACGGCGCCACCGCGGGGCGTGGCCAATGCGGAACCTGCCGCCGCTGCCTGGATATTTGTCCCACGCACGCTTTTCCGGCCGCCTACATTGTGGACAGTACCCGTTGCATTTCGTATCTCACGATTGAAAACAAAGGCGCGATTCCTGAATCGCTTCGCCCCGCCATCGGGTCATGGATTTACGGATGCGATGCATGCCAGCAAATTTGTCCATGGACGCGCCGTTTTGCCCGCCCATCCAACCCGCGATTTCTTGCGTTTGATGCAGAACGTTTTGCGCCGGACTTGATGGAACTGATGACGTTGGACGCGCCTGCGTTCCGCGCGCGTTATAAAAGCACGCCGCTGGTCCGCGCGAAGCGGCGCGGCTTGCTTCGCAATGCGGCGGTGGCGCTGGGCAACTGGGGAGACCGGGCGGCGCTCCCGGCGCTACGCCGCGCGCTGGAGGATGACGAAGCGCTCGTGCGCGATCACGCCGTATGGGCGATTCGCCGCATCGAAGAACGCCATTGATGCCTTCTGGATTATGGCGTAGGATCGCCGGCATGTACAAGAAATCATCACGCTTCGCGCAAAGCATGCTGGTTGTCATGCTTACAAGTATACGGCTTGTCTATGCCGAGTCCCCCGGGGAACAAGCCTCGGACCAGTTCTTTTTTGTGCCGGATGCCTACACGCAAATCAATATAACGCTGGATGACATGCGCCTCATGGAACCGGAACCGCTGGAGGATTTATGGTATAGTACCCGCGGCGACGAAGAAACGCCTTTGTCTATTTGGCGTTTGCTGGTTGGCAATTTTTTTGCCGCGCAGGATTACGAGCGCACGCTGGAAACGCTGGATAGCGCGGCCCGGGCGCTGGGCGAGCTACCCATCGAATTTATGCGGGTACGCGCGATGTGCCACGAAGCGCAGCAGAACTGGCCTCAAGCGGCCGAAGCATGGCATACTCTTGTAGAGAAAACACCTGACGATCCCGTGCCTTCCTTGCGCGCTATTTATTGCCGGCTTCACATGGGACAGAATCAGGAGGCTTTGCAAGCTTTGCGCCATTTGACCCGGCGTCTGCCCCGCGAACCAGGGCCTTATCATGTGCTGGGCGCGTTGTATTGGCTTGGCGGGGATACGAGTCTCGCATGGCGCTCGCTCGCCCGCGCAGTCAGATTGCCCGGCGTGGAACCGGATACGTTTATTTTCCTGGCCTGGATTGCGGCACAAGATGGCGACCATGAAGAAGCCGTGGGTTGGCTGCGACGCGGACTGCCCGGATTGCCTCACCCCAAACAACAACAGGTCCTGCAATGGGCTGTGTTTGATGCGCTGAAACACCACGATTTATTTCCGGACATGCTTGCTCAATTGGACATCACGCTCGAAGACGGAGAAGAAGAGGAAGCCCCTCATGATAGGCCGAAGCAAACAGGTGTAGTGCATACAGAAACAACACAACCCCCTGTTTTCTCCGTAGGCCTTAATCTCGAATTAAATCTTCGCCCGGAATCCGACGACGATACGGCTCAGGAATTGCCTGCGGATACTCCGGGATTGCATCTCCGTCCGCCCGCATCCACCGGGGAAGTCATCATTCTGCCCGAGGAATGACGCCTCACACCGGGGTTGCCGTGCCGCGCAGGATAGGTGCATATTCTTTTTTTGCATCGCGCGAATCTTTATGTAACATGGCGCGGGGAAAAGAAGGGACAGCAAATGAACAAGATAGCATTGAGCGCGCGACACATGGACGGGTATGTATGGGCTTCACTGGTGACGCTGGGTTTATTCGGGTGGCGGACGATTAGCCACGCATCGTTCTGGCAGCATTTAGCCATGGGCCGTTGGATCGCGGAACACGGCATTCCGCGCGCCGAGCCTTTGACCGTGGTTTCCATGGATCGCCCGCTGGTTTACTCGTCCTGGCTGTATGACTGGATGCTGTACATGTTATGGCAAGCCGGCGGCGCTACGCTTATCACGTTTGTGCATGTCGCGGCGGTAGTCGCCGCATTTTTTATGTTATCCCGCGTCGTGCGAATTTGGGCGGGGCCGCTTGCCCTTTCGTATGCTTTATTGCTTTGCGCATGGCTGTTGTCGCCGCGATTCGACGTAGATCCCGCGCTGTTTACGCTAATTTTTCCGGCGTTGGTTATTTTCACGCTATCCCGGGCTACGTCATGGAAACGGGCCGCGGCGGTGTTATTGCCGGCGCAATGGATCTGGGCAGGCATGCATCCGAATGTCCTTCTGGGCCCTTTGCTGATGATCCTGTATGGCGCGGGCGTTATGTATCGTGCGCGACAACGTGAAGACAGCGAACAAGAATGCACATTGCCACCACGCGCGCTGTTTTTGCTTGCTGTTGCGGCGTTAGCGGTCACATGCGCAGGTCCATACGGCCCGGCGTTGCTTCATCAAGTCATAAACGAAACCGTATCGCCCCCGGTCCGTGAATGGATTTCCCCGTACGCGATGTTTTTCACCCACCATACTATGAAACATTTGATGACTCTTGCGCTTGCGCTGGGCGCGGGCGGATTGCTTATGCAGAAGCAACGTCTCCCCTTCGTGTTAACTTCGCTTGCCGTGCTCAGCGCGTTTCTTGCGGTGCGATCTCTTATTGTTCATCTGGAGATTTTCTCGTTGCTGGCGTTCCCGTTTTTCGGCATTAGCTGCCATGTGCTTGGAGAAGCTGCGCGCCGCGCGTTATACCGCTTCAAACAAATCGCTTGGCAGAGCTGGGCGACGCCTGCCTGTGCCGGAACGCTGGCTTTTCTGATAGTGGTTTCCATAAACGCAGTCTTATCCAATGCCCATTACATTCGTATGGGCCATGTATCGGGTTTCGGGACAGGCACGGTTGAAACGGCTTATCCTTCGCGCGCAGCCGCGTTGTTAACGGATCCTACTTTTCCGGAGCCGGTGCTGAATGTACCGATGGACGGCGGGTATTTGGCATGGATACGGCCGGATCAGCCTGCTTTTATTGATCAACGAAACACGTTTCATGGAAACGATATATATATGCTTCTCGCGCAGGCCGTAACTGGCGTCACGCAAGCGTGGCATGCCGTGGAGGAAACATGGAATCCACAAGCCATTGTATTAAACAACGCCTGGCCCCACACCCCGGATGCGTTGCGTTGGCTGCAAGCACGGAAGGCGTGGAGATTGCTATATGTTGACGGCGCAACGACTATAATAGTGAAGAATACGGAAGCCAGCCGTGCATGGCTTTCCCAAAGCGATACATACGTGCAAGATGGTCTTGGCACACTGCAAGCCGAACGGGAACGCTATGAACAAGCGCTGGGAAAATGGCCTGCACCCCCGTTGCCTGCCTCGTTAATGGGCGGCGCTATTATGCTACAAAGCCGCGGTTTTTTCCGTGAAGCAGCGCGCTTGCATGAATTAGTAATGTGGGGCGCGCCGACGATGTACAGCGCCGCGCTACACCTCGGCACATGTTTAATACAACTTGACGAAAACGAGGCAGGCGTCCGTTATCTTCGCAAAGCATACAAGCATACAGAACGCGTACCCGCGCACCGGTTGACAGCCAATATACAGATTGGCATAGGGGAAACCAAGTCAGGGAATTTTCAACAAGCCATTCGTTATTTGCAACTCGCGTCCCGAACCGCACCGGATAATCCGGCCATCTGGTACTGGCTGCACAAAGCATACCAAGGCGCCGGCCAATCCGCCGATGCCCGCGCGGCGCTGGAACGCGCAGAGCAATTGCGGAGAGAGGAATAAAGAGTAGGAAGTAGAAAGTAGGAAGTTAGAAGTAAGAAGTTAGAAGTGGTAGGTAGATAGTGAAAAAGGTTACGTTAGCAGTCGCATGTAAAAGTTGAAGAAGTTCCACTACAACGAATTTACCAACAAAAAACTACTTCCTACTTCCAACTTCCAACTTCCTACTTCTTACTTCCGACATCCGACTTCCGACTTCCGACCTCCCACTTCTTACTTCTTACTTCCGACCTCCCACTCTTCCTCACGGACTCAGGAACCGGTTCGGCGATGGATAAGGAATGCTATTGGTCCAGACAACATTCGACGCGGTGGGGCCGCTGCGACGTCGTATCACAATCCCGTCCGTCGGTTTGAAGTATTTATTGCTTGTCGGCAAGACTGTATTGCCCAGCATCCAGGTTCCATCCGTGCGACGCCATACCGGCAATCCAGCCACTTGATTTTCCGCGTCGTATTTCCACATCTGATCCGCAAAGATCATGGCAAACCCCGGCTGCATGATATTGGTCAAGCCCATTTCGCTCGGATGCATCGGGCGCGGAATCCTGAAGTTCACTAAATTCAAACTGCCGAGCGCTCCCGGACCACCCACACCCGTGGCCAGCACTTGTGATTGCTCGTTGGTCGGCACTTTGCCGAGGAAGCGGAAACTTGTAGCCGCGGTGTTAGTCGGCAACACCACAATAAACGCTTGTTCCACCGGAAGAAGCATCTCGTCCGCGTCCGCGTTGCCGGGATCCGTGCGCCACTTAGGTTCGCCCGCGTTTGTATCCAACCAAATCGTATTCGTCACCACAATCGGGTGGGCCGAACGGTCATACCACAACACACGGGTGGCGCTTACGGCGTCGTTGCCCGAAGGCAAAGCCGTGCCCAGGACTTCAATCGCTTCCGGGAAGTCCGGCTGGCCGGGTAAGGCAATCCAATTCCGTCCCGGATGCAACGGCACATCCGCAGCCACATACACTTCTTCGCTTGCTACGCGCGTGGGGTTGCCCGACAGCCAACGATCTTTAGGCGCGCCGCGATAGAACCGCAACTGCCCTGCCGGAATCGGATTGGTATCGGCCAGCGCGTTTGTAAAGGCGGTGGTCACCAATTCCCATGCATTTGTTAAGCCTAGCGAGAACTCCGTGCCATCCGCGCAAATTAAATCGTATTCGCGGCCCGGCGCAGCCGTCCAATAGAGACGCCGCTGCGTATTCGCCCGCACAACGCCTTGGGTCACGTTGAATCCCGTAAAGAGATTGGTAATCGGCGGCGATAGCGGTCCTATGTTGCCTGCTTCGTCCACGCCGGCCACGGCAATGCGATATTCCGTGCCAAACACGAAATTGGACAACACCACGTTGGTGATGCTGTAATCACCCAGTGAAGTATAGCCTGCGGACACGTCAATGTACTCATTGGTCACGGACGGCGCGTTGGTCGTCTCGGTGTAATAGAACCGATAGGTTCTCCACGGCGACAGCGGCTCGCTATCCAACGGGCGTGGCCCGGCGGCTATAGCTTCACTGGCAGGCGGTGTCCACGAAATCCGGATTTCCGACGAATCGTCCAACGTTCCGTCCGCAAGCGGCGTCACATTGGCGATCAGCGGCGGCGCTTCGCGGTCAATACGCAGCACATACGGCACACCGGCACTGCGACTACGATCATTCGGCCGGTTGTTGTCGTTATCCACAGCAAATATAAATCCGGTGATGACGCCATCCGATACGTCAATGGAAGAGGTATTGGTAGCCAGAACCATGCCCTCGCTCCAGTTCGTCCCGCCCATCAGATTCGGCGCGCCGTTGGTGATGGCGCGGTACTGGAAAATCCCCTTCGCGTCCACGGCGTTGTCGAACGATACATCAATCAAGGACACATTGGTCCAGGCGACATGCCTGGTCAGCGAGATTTCATCCACCAGAATCGTGTCACCATTGCTGCCGGTCCGGCGAATACGCAATGTCGTTTCGTTGGTATGCCCGATGGTCCAAGCCAGCTTCTGATAATTTGTGGAGCTGATGGTAAACGGCGAGGATGCAAACCAGTCCAAGCCATTCGTCGTTCCTTCAAATGTCAACTCACGGTCCGATCCACCTGTGCCGAGACGGGCCCAGGCAAACAACGTGCCCGGATTTTCACGCGCGGGCATCACCAGCATGCTGGTATTGTCCTGCAATTCGGCGGCGCGGGTGCCGCTGATGGAGTCCGCTTCATTCACGCGATAATTCACGCCGCTCCATACATCCGCTCCCGCGTGGTTGGTGTACGCGCTGTACACCGTTTGCGGCGCGTTGGTCCATCCATGGAACGGATCAAAGCCCATGTGAATCAAGGTATGCACGGAGCTGATGTTGATGTTCAGGGGGTGCATCAAGGGCGCTTCGTCATCGTCATCCACCACTTGCACAAGATTCGTGCCTGCGGCGCCGCCATCACAAGGCGATTCACTTTGCGCAAACCACTCAATAGCGTATTCCCCGATGTCAATCAGATCCGC